>OOBU01000001.1_pt1 | contig 284981 bp, 268 predicted proteins | sample 1671501 | NCBI WGS metagenome assembly OOBU01 (sample SAMN06348163, study PRJEB24527) | human gut metagenome | biome: human gut; feature: ankylosing spondylitis patient; material: feces | host: Homo sapiens | place: China | collected 2015-10
AAATTAAATCATAAAATTATTATTATTAAGTATCTTTTAAATTTTTTAGTTTATGTAGCTTATGTTTCATTAATTAGGTTAATTATAGATAACAATGTTTCATAAGCTTCTAATATTATATTATGGGGATTTTTTTAGTAAAGCCCAAAGCCGCTTTCTGCGGCCCACATGTGACAGCGCTTTCATCAAAAAAAGGGGGAAATTGCATATGAACAGAGCGTATAAAGTCATTTACAACAAGAAAAGACAATTGGTCCAAGTCGTTTCCGAAATCAGCGGTGGATTTACTCGTGCTGAGCGTCAGGGACGGCGCAGCCTCCTGCGCGGTCTCGTTTTGTCGTGCCTTGTTGGGGCAAGTCTCATCGCCGCCCCACTGCCGTCTTTTGCAGCAACGACGGAAGAACAAGTCGCAGCCAATCGTACCGCCATTGAGCAGAACAGGACCAATATTGCAGCCAACAAAACGGCCATTGAAAGCAATCAGTCTGGGATCCGCGCCGTAACAAGAACAATCGAAGCGCAGCAGGCCACGATTTCCAATAAAGCGGAACAAACGGACCTAAATAAAGAGACAGCAGAACGAAAAGCGGCTGATACGGCGACGAACGAGAAGGTCGATGCCAATAAAGCGGCCATTGATCAAAATAAAACCGATATCGCAAAAAATAAAACTGATATTGCAAAAAAATAAAACCGATATTGCGGCCGCGCAATCGGCCCTTGCGGAAAAAGCCGATCAATCTGACCTTGATACGCTACAGGGCAGAGTATCGGAAAACGCCACTGCAATCGGAACAAACCGGTCAAAAATCAATGAAAATCGAAGCAGGATCAAGGAACTTGCTGATTCCCTGGGATTTAAGACAGACGAAAGCGGGACCATCACGGGGCAATCAGGGCTAACTAAATATTTTAAGACGAAATCGTCCACATCTTCCTATACGGAAATCATTACCAAGGAAGATGGCTCGACTGAAACCAAGACAATCACCCTGACGGGCGGTGAAGCTAAGGCAGAAGGAGGAAACTCCGTAGCCATTGGTCCTAATGCCAACAGCAAGGCCAACCAGAGCATCGCCTTGGGCGATGGGGCTGTGACCAAATCGACGGCAACCCGCGGCATCGCTATCGGTCAGGGAGCCATTACTGGGGCGACTGCTGACATGGGAGCGGACCTTGGCTCTGATACGGCAACGAATCAAGGGGGTGTTGATTCCATCTCCATTGGGACCTTGTCCAACGCCCGCGGCAATGACGCTATCGCCATTGGACACAATGCAGAAGTGCAGAACGTGCCCATTGACGGATCCGGTACGGTTGCTTCCAAAGGAAGTCTCGCCATCGGCAGCGATGCCAAGGTTTACGGAGCAAGCTACTCCCTCGCCCTTGGTGCAGGTGCGCCATTGCAGCAGATAACCTCAATGGCAATACAACAAATGAAGCCATTGCTATTGGCTATCAAGCAAAGGTGAATAATAATGCGACCCACGCCATTGTGATTGGGTCCAACGCAAACGCTGATAAGGCCGACGCAATTGCCATCGGTTATAAAGCATTCTCAGAAAAACACAGCATGGCTTTGGGAAATGAGGCCAAGGCCAGCGAAGATTCACTTGCCATAGGCTTTGGTGCAATCAGCAGTGCAGCCAACGCCCAAGCCTTTGGTAACGGTGCCGTTGCGACCAGCGAAGGCGATATTTCCATCGGGAATCTTGCCGGCGTAGGATCAGATGCAAAAAGGGCCAATGTAGATGGTTCCCTTATTGCCATTGGTGTTGCGGCAGGTCAAAATGTAGTAGGAACGGCAAATGTCGCAATCGGTGACAAAGCAGGTTCCAATGTCCACAGCAACTACAACGTATCCATTGGCTCCGAAGCTGGACAGGGATTCAAAACGGAACAAACTTTGGATAATCCTCAAAATGGCTATAATGTGTCCATTGGTTACAAGGCAAATAATTTTTCTGAAATAAGCGGAACAGACACCACACAATACGCAATAGCCATTGGTGCCAATGCAACCTCCTACAGTAACAGCACAGCCATTGGACGGGCTGCCCTTTCAAACGGACAATATGCAATGGCCTTTGGGGATAATGCTCACGCTTATGATACGGGCAGTATTGCCTTTGGTTATAATTCCGTAGCAAGAAACGGAAACATTGCCATTGGTTCCGGTTCAGATGCCCAAGGCAGTGTTTCGGGGACGGGCTATCTAACAAATCAAGTTGCCCCTTCCAGTTACATATCCGTCGGGACAAGCGAAAATCTGCGACGTATTTCCAATGTGGCAGACGGTTCCGCTGACAGCGATGTTGTAACCGTGCGTCAGTTAAAAACGGCTGTATCCCAAATCCCCTCTGGCGGCACTTCTTCCGGTGATGTCACCAAGAGCTATGTCGATCAACAGATCACCAACCTCACCAGCAGTATTGAAGCCCTTTCAAAAAAGTATTTCTCTGTCAGTTCCAATGAGAATACGAGTACCGGAAATAAAAGCAATGACGGAACGAGTGCAGACAACAAAAACGCCATGGCGATTGGGCCGGGGACCGCAGCTCAGGCTGATGACGCCCTTGCCATAGGCAATAATACAAAATCAACAGGAGCCGGCAGCATCGCCATCGGCTCCGAAGGACCCATCAAGTCAACTGACCCTGGCGACAGTACCCATTTAACGGAAGCAAAGGGGGAACGTTCCGTATCCATTGGATCGGGGTCGATTGCACAGACCGATCATTCCATTGCCATTGGGACGAGGGCAACCAACTACAACCAAGTCAACGAAAACCATGAAAGTTCCAATCAAGGCAATCATTCCATCGCCATTGGTTATTATGCGGAAACTTCTGGGGACAGCTCCATTGCAACGGGAGATCAGGCCGTTGCTGCCGGCAATGGTTCCATTTCCATTGGTAAGGAATCCGGGACGGATGCCAACGCAACCGACTCGATTGCTGTTGGAACCAGCACCAAAGTCAATGGATCGACATCGACCGTCGTCGGCGCTTATAACACAGTGGAAGGTGACCGCAATCATGCCTTTGGAACAGGAAATACCATGAACAACATGGGCGATGGTTCCACTGATCCGATTTACGAATCGGGACTCATTGGCAACGACAACAACATCTCTGCCATTTATAACAATCAAAGCGAGCATATAGGATCTGTTACAGACGTTCATGCGGTAGGAAACAAGAATACCGTCAGCCAGGAAAATGAAGGGTTTACCATCACGGATGTCCAGATCAGCGGTTCCAATAACCAGGTTTTGGGAGAGGCCTCTACAATGGCAGAAGCTGGCAGCCTGAAGGGCATTACGATTGATGGTTTTGGCAATACAGTCAAGGGACGCAATGTGGATGACGTAGCCAACAAGACCGAGAACATCAATATTGTCGGCAACAACAACACTGTCGATATTCTCGCCCAAGGACGCAAAGCGGATATGAACAACATCCAGATCCTGGGAAGTGATGTCAACGCGACGGTTGGCAACTCCGCCTACATTGGTTCCGGCAGTTCCGCTAAGAAGACAGCCGATGAAACAACAGCTGGTGTGGGGACATACAACTTTGAAAGTAAAGATGGCAACTATACGACCCGCAGCGGGGAAACCGCAAAATTTGCAGGTTCGGAAGCCACTGGCGTTGTCACGGTAGGAAGTGAAGGAAATTATCGCCGCGTCCAGAACGTTGCCGCTGGTCTTGTCGGCAAAGACAGTACTGATGCCGTGAATGGTTCCCAGCTCTACTATGCAACGCGCGATCATCACTATTTGGGAGATAACTCGGATCTTTCAGATGACAAGAACGTAGTCAATGTGGGATCTGACGGTCACATCAACATCGTCGGCCAGACGAAGGATCTTGCAGGCAAGGCCGTTACGACAGAAGAAGGCCTTAAGCAGCAGCTCACCGACGGCAACATTGGTGTTGTTGCAGACAGTGAAAATCAGGCCATGATTGTCAAGCTGAACAAAGATGTGGTCCTTGGCAGTGATACCCAAGACGGGTCCTTGACGCTCAAGAACAATCAGGGACAGGAAACGGCCAAACTCACCGCTACGGAAGCTTCTTCCTCCCTGGACGGCAGTGCGACCATCCATCGTGCGGCCCTATCGGGAACGGCAAATTCCTCTGCCCGCCTGAGCGCCGCGGCTGATGATACGGGGACGGCTGAATCGACCTATGCCATTGCCACCATGGAAGATGGTCTTTCCTTCATCGGCGATGACAACACCAAAGTCGACCGGGTCCTCAATACCCAGCTCACCTTGAAAGGCGGGGCTTCGGGCACGCTTACCGACAACAACATCGGCGTTCGCAGCTTCACAGCTGATAACGGTGCTGCAGGCTTCCATGTCCAGCTTGCTTCGGATTTGACGAACCTGAATTCCGTAACAAGTCATTCCGTCACGACTAATAACCTTACCGTCAAAGGCGGCAACTTCAAGGTCGAAAACGGAACCAATATCGACATGGACCAGAACCAGATTCACAATGTTGCGCCTGGTACAGCACTGACCGATGCGGTCAACGTCAGCCAGCTCCGCGGCATGAACATCGATGTCCAGCAGGAATTCAACCGGGTCGATGGCCGCATCAACAATCTTGATAACCGGATCAGCCATGCCGGTGCCAATGCGGCAGCCCTTGCCGGCCTCCACCCCACTGACTTCGATCCGGATGACAAGTGGGACTTTGCTGGCAGCTACGGAAACTACCGCGGCAGCCATGCCGTTGCCTTCGGGGCTTTCTATCGCCCGACCGAAGATGTCATGTTCAGCGTTGGCGGCTCCATGGGCGGCGGTGAAAACATGGTCAACGCCGGTGTCACCTTTAAATTGGGTCAAAACAACAACGTCTCCAATTCCCGCGTTGCAATGGCAAAGGAAATCCGCGATATGCGCAAGGCGCTTGCTGAACAGAGTGCGGAAATTGCCCAGCTTAAATCCGTCCATGGCTTTAAGATCGATCCTATGAAGAGCGAGCTCTTCCCTGATGTAGCAGAAAACCATTGGGCCTATGAATATGTAACCAAGCTTGCCGGCAATGGCGTCCTCAAAGGCTATCCTGATGGCGAGTTCAAGGGTAATCGCATGATGAGCCGCTATGAATTTGCCGCCATTGTCTACCGCATCGTCCAAAGCGGTATGGCTTCCACCGATCCGGAACTAAGCCGTCTGGTCAAGGACTTCTCACCGGAACTGAAGTACATCCGTATCGACACAATCCAAAAGGACCGTGACGGGAATCCAACCATTGAACGCGTCCGCGTAAATAAACCGGTTCGGACCGGTAAATAACAAAGTTTTGGGGGATGGGCTCCCGGCCCTCCCCATTCTTTCGAGAGACTACAAATTTCCTCACAAAAAACAAGGCTCCGTGAAGCCGTTATGCTTCACGGAGCCTTGTTTTTTATGTGTTATCACTTGATTGGAAAATTAAAAAGGCCGATTTTCTCATCACTTCGCAGATAGGAAAGATCATTTAAAAGGAAGATGGCGTGTTCATCCCACTTATTGACACCAATCATCGTAAGCGACGCCGGCCGGATATCAAAGGACACTTTCTTTGAAGCCACTTCATCAATGGAGTAGCCCATCCAGTAGAAAAGGATATTTTGGATGGATCCCTTATGGGCGATGATGATAAGGTCTTCCGTCCCACAAAGGACATCCTTCATCCCAGCAATCGTCCGTTCATAGAACTCTCGCCGCGTCTCCCCTCCATCATAATTGCGATGATCAAGCTCGCGTCCCGTCTTCGGGGCGTGATAAAAAGACTTTGCGGCAACGACGCTCTTGCCGGCGGCCTTTCCATTATTTTTTTCCCGCAGGGCCTTAAAAAGGGTAACTTCCTTGATGCCAAGCGCCTTTTTAAGAATGGCCGCGCCTACCTGACAGCGCTGCAGGTCACTTGCCGCCAAACGGGGTGGTTTCCTTCCGGCAAAGTCCTTTTTGAGGACCGCTGCCAGTTTCTCCATTTGGGCCTTGCCGTCTGCCGTAAGGCATGAATCAGTCCAGCCTCCGGTAAGGGCCTTGACGTGGTGCTCTGCTTCGCCGTGACGGATGAGTAGAATCATGATGGGCCTCCTCACAAATTAGAGATACCGTTTCATGGTAATGGCCATACGGCCCTTCTTGGTGGTCCCGCGCACCTCAGCAAGTTCTGCTCTGCCGCGGCTCCTAAAGGAAATTACGTCCCCTTCCTTGACGAGCTGGGACGGGTTCTTGGCGTCCTGCCAGTTGACGCGCACATTCTGTCCCTTGATTTCCTCGGCCATGCGAGAACGGGAAACGCCAAAGCCCGCTGCCGCGACAGCGTCCAGACGAAGGGCCGAAACAGTGGCGGAAATGACCTTGACACGCTGCTCCTTTTCCTTGAGCTCCATTAGGGGAATTTCCTTTACTTCCACCGTGGCCGCCCCAATCTGTGTCAGATTGGACAGGATAAAAGGGACCATGGTCTTATCAACGACCATTTGGGCTCCCTCGTCGGTAAAGACAATGTCTCCCAGTATATCCCGGCTGCAGCCCATCCCCGTAAAAGCACCCAGAACGTCGCGGTGACCCACATCATAATAGCGTTTGTCCCAAGTTACAAGAAGGGCTGCAATGGCAAAATCCGGTTCCCCATAAAAATCGTCCACGACGTAGGCAACGCGCATCCGTTCTGCATTTTGGAAGCCGCCGAAGCTCCTCATTGTAATCTGTGCATAGTTTGACGCTACAATATCAGCCACATTGATGCCATGGGGATCCATGAAATCACTGACCATGTAGCGGCGATTGCGGCGTGCCTGATCGGCAAGGTCAATGAGTTTTCCGGCTAGTTCCTCATCACCGCCAGCTTTAAAGAATCGAAGGATTTTCTCTCTATCTGCCATAATCTTATTTCTTGAGCACTGCGCTGCGTTGTAAAACGGCTGCGACAGCGTCATAAAACGCTCCTCTCACTCCGTGATTTTCAAGGGCCTTGATGCCCGCAATGGTCGTACCTCCAGGACTTGTCACCTGATCGCGCAGCTGGGCGGGGTGAAGGCCTGTCTTAAGGCCCATCATACCGCTTCCTGCCATGGTGGCAGCAGCAAGCTTGATAGCAAGGGCACGCGGAAGGCCTGCCATGACGCCCGCATCTGCGAGAGCATCCATGACCACAAAAAAATATCCCGGTCCGCAGCCACTGATGGCCGTAATGGCTTCCATGGCGCTTTCATCAACCCAAATGGCCTCGCCGCAGGAATTGAAGATAGTCTCAGCAAAGGTCTTCATGTCTTCCGTCACAGCGTCATCAGCGGTAAGGGCCGTCATTCCCATGCCAACGGCAAGGGGTGTATTGGGCATGGCCCGAATGATGGCGTGAGCCGGCACCAGATTGTGGAGCTTTTCAAGGTCAAAACTCCCCATGATGGAAAGAATTGAAGCTTCCTTAGGAAGGACCTCCAGCATTTCCGGCGTGACAGCCTTATGGGCCATCTGAGGTTTTATGGCAAGGATCACCAGGTCCGCCCCCTGTACAGCCTCTTCATTTTTCCCGTAAACTGCCGCCTTTGGATAGGACGCGCGCAGCCGTTCCTGACTTTTTTGAGAAGGAACAGAAAGGACAATATCGGATTCACGGGCGACATTTCCCAAGAGCATGCCTTTCAAGATTGCCTCTCCCATCGCGCCGCAGCCAACAAAAGCAATCTTTGGTCTTATCTCTCCCATGGCTCAGCCTCGCTTTCACTCGTGTAATTCGTGTTTTCCACGTCGATTTCAACATTTTGCGGCGCGCAGACCATAATGTTGCGGCCCACTTTGCGCAAAGACCCATCAAGGGCATAGATGGTGCCGCTGATAAAGTCCACGATGCGTTTGCGCACATCGTTATCCGTATTTTCAAAGTTGATCACCACAGGCTGGTTATTCCGCAGGTAATCCGCCATTTTCTGGACCTCGTCAAAACCGATGGGTTCCACGACGACTACGCTTACGGATTTTTGCGAATGGGGCATGGCAATGAGATTGTCCCGTCCTGTATGACGGGGCTCTTCATAGCGGTTTGTTTCATAACCACGATGACTTTCGCTGCCATAACTTTTGGTTCCAAATATGGGCACGACATTGTCCTTTTTTTCATTGTCAAATTCGAATTCGTTGTCCTCTTCTTCCTTGAGGCCGATGGCACGCATAATGTTATCGAAAAGTTTCATGGAATCTTCTCTCCTTAAAATTTGAGGGTATAGTCGCGGGCACCAAAAAGAGCGGAACCCACACGGATTTCATTGGCGCCTTCTTCTACGGCAATCCAATAATCATGGGTCATGCCCATGGAAAGGATATTGACATCGTCACGCTTGAGCGCATCCCTGAGGAAAAGGAAATCCTCATAGCCCGCGCGGAAAACAGGGCGCGTCTCTTCCACCTGGTCCGTCGCCTGAGCAATGACCATGACGCCGCGGATACACAGATGAGGATAAGCATCCAGCGTTTTTACAATGGCCCTGAAATCGGCCGGTGCAAAACCACTTTTTTGGCTCTCCCCCGCTTCATTGATCTGAAGCAGCACATCCTGCACCTTGCCAAACTGTTCGGCTGCCTTATCCAAATGGGCCAAGATCTTGGCACTGTCCGCCGATTCAATGAGGTCAAAATGTTCTACTGCGTGTTTTGCCTTATTGGTCTGGAGATGGCCAATGAGGTGCCAATGCCCTCTTTTCGGCAGGACTTCCTGTTTATGCATCGCCTCCTGGACCCGGTTTTCCCCAATTTCCGTAAGTCCCGCGTCAAGGGCCTCCGTAACCACCTCAGGAGGATGGTTCTTAGTGACAGCAAGAATGGTCACCGTATCCCCTGTCACCTTCTTTTCCTTGCGAAGGGCCAAAGCCTTGTCGATTTTTTTCTGAACAGAGGCAAGTTTTTCCGAAAGCATGCACAACATCTCCTTACGAGTTTTACCTTCCACGCTGAAATAAAATGGCAGCAAGTCTTCCTGTCCGGCCGTGATCCCGGCGATAGGAAAAATAGCGGCCGGAGGAAAAGGTTGATACCCCAGCTATATAAATCTGGTTTGCGGGAATCCCTGCTTTTTGCAGCATCGCCGCATTAAGGTGCCATAGATCCATCAAATAATGATGGGGCCGCGTTTGGATAAAGTACGCTTCATAACCCGGCGCCGCGTCACGCACCTTGTCATCGACCTCATAATCCTTGGGCCCAATGGAAGGGCCAATGGCTGCGACAAGGTCCCGGGGCTGGCTGTGAAACGTTTCTTTCATGACAGAAACGGCCTTGGGAGCGATGGCGCCCACCGTACCCCGCCATCCAGCATGCAGCAGGGCCGCTCCTTTTTGGATAGGATCCACCACCAAGATGGGCGTGCAGTCTGCATAAAAAAGCATCAGGGGAAGATCCTTTTCCTCCGTTAGAAGGCCGTCCACACCAGTAAGCGTTGTTCCAAAGTCCCTTGCCCCGCGGCCAGCCTGGGCAGCATCCACCACTTTAACACAGCTCCCATGGACCTGGGCGCAAGTCACCGTGCGGTCAAGGGAAAAGGAAAGGGCGCGGGCCACTTTTTCCCGGTTTCTGACGACAAAAGGAGCATCATCCCCTACGTGAAGGGCCATATTGAGCGTATGGGGAAGGATGGCACTTTCCCCGCCCTCCATACAGGTGAAAGCGTTTTCAAAGCCCATTTCCCGCAGAACCGGGAAATAACCGTAGGTCACGCCTTCTTTTGTTTCATAACGGAACGTCTCCATAATTAGCCTTTCTTTGCCTCACTGCCGGACTTTTCATCAACAGCAATCAAGGCCTCTTCCATACGGTCGATCATGGTGCTCATGACCTTGAGGCGGGCATAGTATTTATTATTGCCTTCAACCACGGTCCATGGGGCATAAGGGGTATCAGTCCGATAAAGCATTTCATTGACGGCATCGACATAGGCATCCCACTTGTCGCGGTTGCGCCAATCTTCCGCCGTAATTTTCCAGGTCTTATCAGGATCTTCCTCACGGGCCTTGAAACGGCGGAACTGCTCATCAGGATCGATATGCATCCAGAACTTCTGGACAATGAAGCCCTGCTTTGCCCATTCTGCTTCCATTTCGTTGATTTCCTCGTAGCCTCGTCTCCAGTCCTTTACGGGCGTAAAATGCTCCACCCGTTCGACAAGGACGCGTCCGTACCACGTACGGTCAAAGACAGCGATTTCTCCCGGTTCCGGGATTTTGGTCCAAAAACGCCAGAGGTAATGATAGTTTTTTTCGATATCATTCGGTGCACTTACAGGATTGACCTTGTATCCCAAAGGATCCAAAGCCGAGGTCAGGCGTCTGATGGCGCCGCCTTTGCCGCCTGCATCCCAGCCCTCAAAAGCCACAACCGTACTGATTTTCCGCTTGGCAAGTTCCACTTGGAGCTCTGCCAGCCGTTTCTGGTATTTTTTGAACTTTTCATCATACGTTTTCTCATCCATATCCTTATTGCAGTCATAGCGAACCAAGATGGATGGAATAGACGGATCGGAAGCATAGGAAAGCGGTGCCTGCGGTGTTTCTTTTTTGGCCTCTGCCGCAGATAAAGCTGCCTTGAACTCGCTGATCAGGACATCCATGGTCTCAAGGACACCGGTCCGCACATCTTCCATCGGAATGACATGCCACGGTGCATAGACCGTATTTGTTTCCGTCAGCATCTTTTCATAGACATCGCGATAAGCCTTATAGTCAACGCCCTCGATACCGGCCGGCGTCAGGGCTTCCCAGCGGCTTTCCTGGGAAGCCTTGTCTTTGGCGATGTTCTTTTCCTGCTGCTTTTTGGAAATATGGGTAAAAAGCTTGATTATACGATACCCGCCCAGATAAAGGGTCCGTTCAAAATCGTTGATCTCGTGAAAAGGCACATTGTACCATTCTGCAGCCTCGTCTGCATCGCCCACATCGTGTTCATTGCGAAGAAAATACCAAGCCCGGTGATGGATACTGATCCCGCCAAGAGGGGGCAGCTCCTTCCAGAACTGGGTGAAGAAGGGGCTCATCTTCTGCCGCTCCGTTGTCTTTGACGCAGAATATACCCGGAACCCGCGCGGATCGAGGGCGCTGATAACCTTGTTGATGAGCTTTCCCCGATAAGTCCCACGGAATCCCTCAAAAAGGATGATGACCGGCACTTTGGCATCGCGCAGGGCGCGGCCCAAATAGCCCAGTTCCGCACTTTTCTTGTCAAACTGTTTGGCATAAGTGCCCTTGGGCGTCTTTTTAGACAAATCAATCTGATTTAACATCGGCATCGCTTCCTTTGCTGATCAGCCTTTGAAGATAGATGTTCAATACTTTATTATACTGTTTTTTTCTAGGGAAAGGAAGGGTTCCCGTCGTTTTTGCTTGGTACACAAAGGGGGCTGATTTCCTGCAAACGTCTCCCACAGCCGCAATCATTACAAGGTGCGCAATGAAAATATTTATTAGAAAATCATCCCGAACTGACTGTAGGTGCAGTCATATTAACCAGCCCCCTTCCTGGATTGTGCCGCAGCATTTGATCGAGAACCTGAAAAATCCCTCTGATCCATTGGAATCAGAGGGATACTTTTATTTTTTTTGATTGGAGAGATAGCGCTGCACGAGGATCACGGCGGCAAGGCCGTCCATGTTTCCCGGCGGCGTGCGCATGCCCAAAGGAATGAGTTTCATGAGGCCCTTGGGAGGATGCAGCTTCCAATATAGATGCCGTGCCTCTTCCGTGCTGTGGGCTTCATCAATGATGTGGATGGCAAGGTCCGGGTAGGCTGCAAGGAGGGTCTTTTGCATGGTCGCACTGGTCGTTCCGTTGCCAAGGACACATTCCGTTACAGACTCATGATCAAGGAATTTCTGTAAAGATGCAAGGAAATGCTCCATGAGGATCACTTCACAGCGAAGGATCTTTCCCGATTCATCACACAGGGCGGCCCCTGTCTTGTCTTTTCCTGGATCGATGCCGAGAATCTTCTTCATTCGTTTTCCTCCGCCAAACGGATGACGAATTCAAGGACTACCGGTCCTGCAACAGTCACGTCCTGTTTTGCCTTTGCCGTAATGGTCACATGACCGCCCAGTTCAGAAATATGCTCGCTGGCACGGACAAGGTCGCTGCTTGAGATGGCGCCGACTTTCCCTGTCAAGGGATCGGGAATGACCCCGCCTGCCTGGGCCATGCGGTTGACGTCCTTCAAAAAGGCCATCAGGGCAAGGTCAACCTGCTCTGTATTGGGTTTGACGGTAATGGTTTGGCGCAAGATCGTATCACCGTTATGATAGACAATGGTATTGGGCGTCATTTCCAACCGGCTGACAACCACTTCCCCGGAAAGGATGTTTCCTGCTGCGCACAGCCGGACATACATGGTTCCTTTCTGCTGGGACAGTTCACGGGCCGTTTGTTCCACAGAATCCTTGCTGAGCCAAATGACAGGCGTGCCAGGTGGCGTTCCCACGCGTTCACCCACGGCATGGTTAGCCGCATTCAAGAAAGCTTCCATCTCTTTTTGGGTATCTTCCTTATTGAGTCCCCCCTGCAGGGATCCAGAGAAAAGAATTTCCCCGCTGCGGAAGACCACGTTGCCTTCCCGTATGGTCACGATATTTTCACGGAGCTTCCTGGCCTGTTCTTCCAGATCCTTGACGTCTCGCTTCAAGTTGTCACGGGCTTTTTCGGCTTCTGCGGCCTGCCGTTGGGCCGCTTCCAGACGCTGACTGGCCTCTTCATACTGCGCCTGCATGGACGCTAGGCTGCTGCGGGCTTCTTCCATTTGGGCCTCAGCCGCCTCTTTTTCGCTTTTTGCCTGGGTCAAGGCTTTTTGGGCCTCACCAATCTGGCGGTCCAGTTCCTTGATGGTGGTGCTTTGGGCCGACAGCTCCCGTTTTGCATCATCACGGGAAGCGGTCAGGGTCCGCAGTTCTTCCTGAAGCTTTTTCATGCCAAAAAGCGCGGTCCGTACTTCCTTGCTGCTGACGGTCAGGACGCCCATGGTCATGGCAGCAACGAGGATGCCGCTGATGATGGTCATAAGGACCGAAGTATCATGAGGGCGAAGGCCGAATAGGCTGAGTCTTTTTTTGCCAATCTTACTGCCAAGTTTGTCACCTAAATAAGCGATGAGCCCGCCCATGAGGGCAAGGACTAGGATCAATACAATGCCAAGCATATTCGGTCCTCCCTTCTTGTTGGTCTAGTAGTCACAAGGACCACTTGGGAGATTCCTCCCTTGTTATCTTTACTATATCGAAGCCTATAAAAAGAGTCAACAGGTGACTTTTCCTTCTAGAGAAGGTCTTCTTCCTGAAGGGCTTTCACGAGATGGGCTGTTTCTTCAACCGATAAGGTCACGCCCTTACTCATTTTACTGTGGTCCGGTGCCCAGTCGCGAATGTCATACTTTGGCGTTCCGCTATTCCAGGAAATCACATTGATTTCCTTGGTCCACCCTTTCGCGCTTTTAGAAAGGACAGCAACCTGTTTGATGATTTCATAGCTGAATTCTTTTTCCGCCATCGCTTCTCCTCCTTTTTGTCTCAGCGCCGCAGTATCGTATAGGCAGCACCAAGGACCTGGTCCACAGTAAGCAGGCGCATGCAGCGCATATCCTCGCAGTGATGCTTCATGCCGCTGCGGCACCCATCACAGGGGGGTATGGCCTTTACGATGATGGCCTCCTTCGTGTAAGGTCCATAAAGATCGGGATGACTCGGTCCATACATGGCCACGATGGGGACTTTTTGACTGATGGCTACATGCATGGGACCACTGTCATTGGTGATAATAAGCTGACAGCGGCTCATGGCAGCTGCCAGTTCGCCAATGGAAAACTTCCCTGTGGCCACAAGGGGCGTTGTCTTCATCTTGGAAATGGCGGCCTCCACCATCTCCCGGTCCATAGGACCGCCAAAAAAGACGGTTTCATAGCCTTCTTCCTTAAGAGTATCGGCAACAGCGGCAAAGCGTTCCGGTGCCCAGCGTTTTGTTTCAACGGCACTTCCGATGTTAAAGCCCACCAGCCCCTTTTCCGGGGATAGGCCCGCCTCCTGCCAAAAGGCTTCGGCTTTGTGGAAATCCGCCTTGCCAGGGAAAACTTCCAGACCATTATGTTCTAAATGGGTCACGCCCAAACGGGTGAGAACATCAAGATACATATCGGCGGCGTGAAGGGTACGGTTCAACTTGATGTAGGGATCAAAAAAACCGCGGAAGAGTAAATGACTGGCGCCCACCTTGACAGGTACCCGGGCCACGGCATCGATAAAGGAGCAGCGCTCATTGGGGTGAAGGTTGATGAGAACATCAAAGTGCCCGTCCGTAATCTTCTGTCCCATGGCCCAGAGTGCTCGAAGATGATTGTCCCGTCCTTTTTTATCGATGGTCCACACATGGTCGATATATGGATTGTGGAGGACCACATCCTTTAATTTTTCATCCACAAGATAGGTGATTTCTGCCGTAGGCGCCGCTTTTCTCAGTGCGTGGATAAAGGGCGTTGTCAGCACAAGATCCCCAAGATGCATAAGGAAGGTCACGATGATTTTCTTATGGGAAAGGTCAATCATGGTTCTTTCCTACTTTCTTTTGAAATTCCTGAAAGACGGCATCCGGTGTAATGGCGGCCATGCAGGTCCAATGACTGCAGGTTTTATTGAGGCAGCCGGCACAGGACTCAGGGCTTACAAGAATCGCAGCCCCCGCATCCCCATAAGGGCCCGTGCGGTCCGGGCGGGTCGGTCCATAAAGGGCGACCAGGTCTTTCTTGAAAGCGGTTGCAATATGCAGCGGCCCCGTATCAGCGCTCACATAAAAAAGTGCCCCTTTGATGAGGGCTCCCAGTTCCCGCAGGCTCGTGCGGCCTATTAGATCAAAGAGCTGTTTTGGATAATTGGTCATTTCGCGGATTCGCTCCCCTAGTTTGGCATCATCGGGTGCGCCGCAAAGGACCACGCTGTATCCCTCATCCATGAACTTTTGGGCCAGTTTGGCAAAATGGTCGGCAGGCCACCTTTTGGTCTCCCACCTTGCGCCGGGCGCAAGGACAATGTAGGGCGACCCTTGAGCCAAGCCTAAGGCGGCAAGCTTTTTTTGGACCGTCTCCGTTTCATGCTGCAGGGTCGGCATGGGAAAGGACACTTCCTTTACGTCCGCACCCAAAAACCGGGCGACATCAAGATAGCGTTCAATGACATGGTCCTTGATATGGGGTCCAATGATGGCCTTAGAAACAAGACCGCTGCCTTCCCTCATTTCCCCATAGCCAATGCGGGTTGCCGTTCCCGTCAAAAGACTCATGACCGCACTTTTGAAAAGGCCCTGCATATCAATCACGAGATCAAAGTGTTTTTCATGGAGGGTATGACGCAAGGTTTTCAGCGTGCGCCATTTTCCCTTGAGATCCATTTTATTGAAAGCAGCCTTATCAAAATAAAGGACCTCATCAATGATGGGGGGTCCTGGAATAAAGGCACCAAACTGGGGATGGACAAGCCACGAGATCCGGGCCTTGGGGAAACGCTGCCGCAGGGCACCCGCAAAGGGAAGCGTATGGATCACGTCCCCGAGGGAGCTCATTTTAATAATGAGGATGTTCTGATAGTCCACGTCCATTCGCCTCGATGCCCAAGATTTTTTGCAAAAATTCATCCAGATTTTCTTCCTGGAAGAGATAGCCCGGCAAGCCTGCTGCAAGAGCAGCGTCGATATCGCTTTGGCGGTCGCCGATGAGAAAGGAGCCGTCCCGCAAAAGAGCGTAATCAGAAAAAGCCTGCAGGATCATGCCAGGCTGGGGTTTACGGCAAGAGCAAGGATGCACCAGCTCCTTGACAGTCCCTTTTGTTGGATGATGGGGACAGTAATAAAAATGGGTGATCTGACCGCCGGCCTTTTCGATTTCCGCCGCCATGAAAGCATGAAGAGCCTTCATGTCCTCTACGGTATAGTATCCCCTTGCAATCCCGCTTTGGTTTGTTACGACAAAAACAGCGTATCCTAGCTGATTCAGCCGTGCCAAGGCTGTTTTGGCGCCTGGAATCCACTGAAGCTTTTCCGGACGGCTGATATATCCCGTGTCCACATCAAGGACACCGTCGCGGTCAAGAAATACGGCTTTTTGTCCCACAGCCATCCTCCTTAGCGATAATATCCGTCAGAGGCCTGGAGTACGCCGCAGTATTCCTTGACGGCCTCGGCAAAATCCGTAAATCCGCCATCATAGCCCGTTTGAAGGAGTTTTGTCGTATCTGCCTGGGTATAGCTTTGGTATTTCCCCTTGAGGACCTCCGGGAACGGAACGTAAACGAGCTTTCCGCTGCCAAAAAAGTCCAGGACGGCTTTTGCCATCTCGTTAAAGGTATGGGCTTTGCCCGTTCCCAAGTTATAGACACCCTTTAGTTCCGGATGCTGCCAGAAATAAAAAAGTACCTTGACGACATCTTTGACGTAGATGAAGTCCCTTGTCTGTTCACCTGGGCCATAGCCATCATATTCGCCAAAGAGCTTGACCTCATGGTCTTTCTGCCACTGAAGGAACATCTGGCGTACCATGGAAGCCATCTTGCCCTTGTGGTTTTCCTGAGGTCCGTAGACGTTGAAATACCGGAAGCCCGCAATCTGGCTTTCCGCCTTGTCAAAATAGCGGCGGGCATAGTTGTCAAAAAAGAGTTTGGAAAAAGCATAGACATTGAGGGCCTCTTCACAGGCTGGTTCTTCGCGGAATCCTTTCTGGCCGCTGCCATAAGTTGACGCCGAAGAAGCATAGAGGAATTGGATCTTGCGGTCCATGGCAAAGTGCATCAAGGTCTTTGTATACTGGAAGTTATTTTCCATCATATACTTGCCGTTATATTCCATCGTATCGGAGCAGGCGCCTTCGTGGAAGATGACTTCGATAGGCGCATGGTTCCATTTGCCATTTTTCACGTCTTCGATGAAGTCCAGCTTATCGCAGTAATCCATAACCTTGAGACCCTGGATATTCTTGAATTTCACCATATTGGTCAGGTTATCGACAACAAGGATATCATCCCGGCCCTGGTCGTTCAGACCTTTTACGATGTTGCTGCCGATAAAACCGGCACCACCGGTTACAATAATCATAGTTTGCCCTCCTTCACAAGTGCAACAATCTTTTCAACAATTCCTGTCGTGGAATAGCCTTCCTTGAAGGGCAGGATTTCTACCGCCCGTGCATATTCCCGGCCAGCCACCTCTTCCTTCTTGTAATCGCCGCCCTTGACGAGAATATCGGGGCGAATCTTTTTGATCAGTTCCGTCGGCGTATCTTCCCCAAATAAGGCTACGGCGTCGACATCACGGAGACTGGCAAGCAGCCTTGCCCGATCCGTTTCGTGATTAAAAGGACGCGTCTGTCCCTTGAGACGCCGCACGGAGTCGTCCGTATTGACGCCAATGATCAAATGATCTCCCAGCTGGGCGGCCTGCTGCAGGTACTGCACATGGCCGGCATGGAGAATATCGAAGCAGCCATTGGTAAAGACAACGGTCTCTCCTGCCTGTTGCCAGGTCCTTGTAAGCCGGGCCATTTCATCCCAGGTCATAGGCCGATAGTCGAGGCTTTCTGGCTGCGAATCAGCAAGGATCTCACGAAGCAGTTCTTCTTTATGGACAGGATAGGTTCCCACCTTGGAAACAACAATCCCCGCCGCTTTATTGGATAACTCCAAGGCATCAGCAAGGGAAAGCTTTCCCGAAATGGCCGCAAGGAGCACGGAGGCAACCGTATCCCCTGCACCAGAAACATCAAAGACTTCCTGTGCCGTGGCGGCTTTTGTAATGACGTCATCTTTTCCAACAAGGGTAACGCCCTTTTCCGAACGAGTGACGACCACATAGCGGATATCAAAGGTTTCGCGGGCCTGTTGGGCCAGTTCCACCAAGGCAGGCGTTACATTGGGAACAACCTTTCCTGCCGCTTCACACATTTCCTTGACATTGGGCGTAATGAAATCGCAGCCTCGATACTTGGACCAGTCGGACCCTTTGGGATCGACAAGGACCGGTACATGGGCCGCCTTTGCCTGGGTGATGACCATCTGGCAGAAACGATCTGAACAGGTTCCTTTGGCATAATCCGAAAGGACAATCCCGTCAAGTCCCTCATCAAGGTGCTTGCGGAGCCACTGGAGAAGAGCCTGTTCCTCATCGGGCAGGAGATCCCCCGGTTCCTCGAAGTCAAGACGCAGCATCTGCTGCCGCGCGCCAATGATACGCATCTTGGTAATGGTGCTGCGTTTGGGCGAAGCAATGAGGCCGCTGTAATCAATTCCCAGCTCCCGAAGTTTCTCCTCAAGGACGCGGCGGTGATCGTCTTCCCCCGTCATGCCCGCCACATAGACCTGGACCCCCAGGCCTGCCAGGTTTGCCGCCACATTGCCGGCACCGCCCAAGACGGAAGTCAGGCGTTTTACACGCGTGACGGGAACCGGAGCCTCCGGGGATATGCGGCGCACCTCCCCATAGGCGTAGCGGTCAAGCATAACATCACCAATCACGGCAATGCGCAGATGCGTGATTTTTTCGGTCAATAATTCAATCACAGATTGACTGTTCATTCCCATTCCACCAATTCACAAAGGATATGGCCCATGATTTCATGGATTTCCTGGGCCCGGGCCGTGTTTTCCGTAGGGACGGCAAGAAGGAGATCACAGAGTTCCGCCATCTTGCCGCCGCCTTTGGCGGTAAATCCTAAGGTACGGATGCCCTTTTTTTTCGCCATCAAGATGGCTTCCACTACGTTTTTGCTGTTGCCGCTCGTGGAAATGCCGACCAGAAGGTCCCCTTCCCGTCCCAGTCCTTCGACCTGACGGGAAAAGATGCGGTCATAGCCGTAATCATTCCCCACAGCGGTCAAGATCGACGTATCCGTCGTCAGGGCAAGTCCCGCCATACCAGCCCGCTCCTTTTGGAAACGACCTACGATTTCAGCCGCCCAATGCTGGGCATCGGCCGCGGAACCGCCATTACCGCAAAACATGATCTTGTTTCCTGAAAGAAGGGTCATCTTCATGAGCCCGGCCGCGTCTTCCAGGTCCTTCATCAGCTTTTTGCTGCCCATGACGCGGTGGACGAGCTTTTCATGTTCCAGAAAACGGCCATCAATGAGTTCACGTGCATTACCAGCGGAAAAGTTCATATTGTACACTCCATTCATCATCGCCGCCTTTATAGCGTTTGTCACGATATTCAAAGGTCAGTCGGAAGCAGCAGAAATCGTGTCTCCATCTCCAGATATACTCATAAATATTGTGTCCGGCTTCGTCATAGCGCGTCATGAAGGTCACGTTGTCGCGTGGCGTAAAGGTCTTGGAAAGACCAAATTGGACTTCCCTGTCCATATCGGGACGACCGTAGTCAAAGATGGAAGCCTGCCGTTTTTCCCAATAGTAGCCCAACCAGCTGCTAAACCCAGCACCCAGGTTCTTGCGGAGGGTGGCCGAATAAAGCCAGGTCTTCCGGGTAGAATCCCGCTCGCTCTCATTGATCCATTTGCGGCCCACACCAAGGCCCAAAGTCAGGGGGCGGTCGCCATGGATGAGGGTAATCGGGTCATGGTTCAGGAAGACGGCATATTCCGTATGCCAACTCTTGATCCGCTTGTCCTTCCAAAGCCCATGGCTTGCGTAGGCAGAATAGGAAAGGGGCAGGGAATCGGAAATCCGGTGCGGCTTATACCCCACCTTGATATCATGCATCTTGCGGATCCAGTTGTTGTTATCGTCCTCGTCAAAGCCTTCCATATAACGGACATAGAAATTCCGTTCGTCCTGAGTATCCGTAAACATAGGACGCCAGCCAATCTTGGAATAGTATTTGATGTCCGCGTCCAGCGTGTTATGGTCACTGAAATCATAGGAATAATTGTAACGCAGCTTGATTCCCTGATCTTCATCATAGCCGATATGGGGCACAAAGCTCTGCTTGTTTTCCCCATCGTTCAGCCGGTTGATCCAGCGGTCGCGGCTATAGATGTGCTTTCCTTTAAGATAGACCTTGACCCCATAGGCGATGATCTTGTCATTGGGGTAGATGACCACATGATCGGCCCTAACTTCCAGGCATGGCAGATGCTCTACAGCAGGGCAGCGCGTTACGGACGCCCCCTGGTCCAGGTCCACATGATCCTTATAGATGTGGGCAATATCCGCCTTGTAGAGGTCATCCCCGTTCGTTCCCTTCATATTGCGCACGGTCCCGGTCTGGGTCTTGAAATTATAATGGCCCCAATCGGAATCAGTCGTGTTAGGGGGATCAATCATGCGGCCCCCTTGGAGCAAGTACACATCCCCTGTCAAGGCATTGCCCCGGGCTTCTGTCGTATAAAGGCGCTGCGTGCCCTGATAGAGGCGCACATTGCCGCTGGCTGTAAATTCCCCCGTATCGGAGTGGTACAGGACATGATCCCCATAAATGGTGATAGGCAGATCGGACTCGCTTGTCGCTTTGTCCTCTCCCCGCTCCTTTCGGGCCTTCTTTTCTTTATCACTTTCCTGCTTGGCCTGAATCGCCTCTTCCGCAAACTGGTCGGGTTCATCCTGGAGTTTGCGGATGGCTTCTGCTTGCGCGGCCCGTCGGGCCACATCATCGACAGTCTGCGGCTCATAGGCAGGACCGTTTTTCGTGGCAAGGGGCTGGCCGTCATATGTCCTAGCGGCGTAGGCCGCACCCGGCATGCATACCATCATGGTAACGAGTAAGGCAAGTGCCTTTTGGTTCATAAGGGATATCCTCCACTCAATGAAATTACCGCAAAGCGGCGCATGAACTATGGAAAAAGGGAAAATCATTCCCCTGATTGGTCATACTTCTCTTTATTATATCATAAAATGGAGCCAATGAAGCGGGCGCCCAGAAGAAAACAGCGCCAGATCATTGGCTCCAGGATAAAGAAAAACCGCTGCCAAAGCAACGGTTCTTCCTTCATTTTATTTTCCGCCGACAGCTTTGAGGACGTCTTTGGTGATGTCCGTGCCGCCATCAACAACAGCACTGCTCGTCAGGACTGTGGAAAGTCCGCGTTCCTTGGCAACCTTGCTGACTGCCTTCAGGATCTTTTCACGGATCGGATTGAAGAGTTCCTGTTCCCGTTTGGCAATGCGTTCGGTCAAGGTGTTGTCCAAGGCCCGTTTGCCGTTGTCATCAAGGCTAGGAGCTTTTTCCCGGAATTCCTGCTGTGCCTTTTGCTGTTCCAGATTCAGGGCAGCACGAGCACTGGCAAAATCAGGGTGATGGGAAAAGACCGTGTTAAGGTCAACATACCCGATGGTTGCTTCGGCAGCAAAGGCCGTTGCCGGAACCATGGCGCCAGTATACCCAAGGCATACCAAAAGGGCAATGACGACTGCCATGAATTGCTTTTTCAATTGAATCATCCTTTCTTCATGAAGCGTTAATTGAACGACTTCCTGCATTATATCATGTCAAATATTGCCATGCAAGGGAATGTACAATTTCCAGGCCTCCTTGGCTATCACGGCTCCAATGCTCGATTGACGGGATAAGGGGACAGATTTCTTTCAAAAAGACGGCTCCAGAAAAAGTAAATTTTTTGGAAACAAAGCTGTCAACTCATCAGGGTAAGAAATCCTCAGCGGATAAAATGTGTCCAGACCTCCCGCTTGGTCCTGGGAAGCTCGACACCGGCTCTTTTTCCCGCTTCAAGGCATTTCAGGAGATAGGCCATGTTCTTACCCAAATTGCGCATCGTCTGGAGCCCTTCTGCGTCTTTGAGGATGTCGCCGGCAGCAAGGCCGTGACCCACATTCCAATAAGTAGAGCTGACAACAGGCATTTCTGCAATGCTAAAATACTTGTTCATAACGTCAAAGCTCGCCGTCGTGCCGGCCCGTCTTGCCACGGCAATGCTGGCGCCGGGCTTCAGTCGAAAGACGCCGCCTGCGGCATAAAAGACGCGGTCCAAAAAGGACAGGACGCGCCCTGCCGGATGGGCATAATAAACAGGGGTCCCAAAGATAAATCCATCGGCTTTCTTTGCTTCTGCAATGAAGGCATTGACCGGATCATCGGTGAAGATGCATCCTTTTTCCGTGCATTTTCCGCAGTCAATGCAGTCCCGGATGGCCCCAGCGCCGATTTGGAACAGCTGCGTTTCGACGCCTTCTGCCTCAATGGCTTTTGCCGCTTCCTCAAGGGCCAGTGCCGTATTGCCATTTTGATGATGGCTGCCGTTTAAAAGCAGGACTTTCATATGATATGATCTCTCCTTTAGATAGAAAAACTGCTGCAGCTCTGTGCAGCAGTTCATGGTGTCAGGTTGATCAAACCAGTTCGTAACCGGCTTCGCTGATGACGGATTTGAATTCATCCGTGGGGATTTCACGGGATGCCGTTACCTTCGCGGTTCCCTTTTCCAAGCTGACGTCAACAGCGGAAACGCCGTCCATAGCGAGCAGGGCATCATGGACATGTTTCTGGCAGTTGGCACACATCATTCCTTTGACATTCAATGTTTTTTCCATATTATGTGGCTCCTTCCCAAGAACCATGGACTCATTTCATGAGTTTCTGCATGGTTTCACAAAGTTCATCAACGACGGTATCATCCCCTGCACGGATATCGTTAACCACACAGGATTTGATATGATCGCACATCAGCTTGCGGTTGAACGCATTGAGCCCACTGTTGATGGCACTGACCTGGGTCAGGATATCCACGCAGTAACGGTCTTCTTCCAGCATCCGTTTGAGCCCCCGCACCTGTCCCTCGATTCGGTTAAGGCGTTTGATGAGATCCTTGTATTCCCGGCAGTCTTTATCCCTTTCGGTTTTTGCGTGCATCATAGTACTATACCTCCGTTACGTATATAGTATTCATTTTCTTCCGTTCTGTCAAGTCCTCTTTCAGGACCGGTTCCCCCATCAGGACGAAAAAAAGCCGCAGGAGCCCCAAAAGGGTTCCTGCAGCCTTTTATCTTAGTCGCTCAGGACTTCGATGCAGCGATGGCATAAGGTCGGATGGTTCGGATCCTTGCCAACGGTGGGATCGTAATTCCAGCAGCGTTCGCATTTTTCGCCTTCAGCGGCCGCAACAGCCACGGTCAGGTCTTCGCGTTCGGTCTTCATCCCGCCATCGGTTCCTTCATGGATGGCAGCCTGGGAGACAATGAGCAGGGTCGGCAGTTCCTTTTCCAAGGGCTTCAAGAGCTCATAGGCTTCGCCCGTGGCATAAAGGTCGACCTTGGCATCAAGGGAGTGGCCGATGGTCTTTTCCCGACGTGCATTTTCGAGGACCTTCGTGATTTCACCGCGAATTGCAATGAAGTGTTCCCATTTTTCCATCTTGGCTTGGTCCAGATATTCCTCATGGAGTTTCGGCCATTCCAGCATGAGCACACTTTCCGGAGCGCCTGCCGGTTTCTTCATGAACTGGTACACTTCTTCCATGGTAAAGCTAAGGATCGGAGCGAGCATGACGATGAGGTCACTGAGGATCTCGTACATGGCCGTCTGTGCACTGCGGCGCTTCTTATCATCCTTCTTGCTTGCATAGAGGCGGTCCTTGATGATATCAAGGTAGAAGGAGCTCATGTCAACGGTACAGAAATCATGTATAGCATGGTGAACTACATGGAAATCATAATTCTCATAGGCTTTCTCAACGTCTTTTTTGAGTTCCTGAAGACGCATGAGGGCCCACTGGTCGAGTTCTTCCATTTCGGCAAAAGGCACCTTCATGGTTTCAGCGTCGAAATCAGATGTATTGCCCAAGATGTAGCGGATGGTGTTGCGGATCTTGCGGTATACTTCGGATACGTGTTTGATGATTTCCTTCGAAACGCGGACATCACCCTTGTAGTCCGTGGAAGAAACCCACAGACGAACGATATCGGCACCATAATCCTTGATGATATCCTGAGGAGCAACGGTATTGCCGAGGGACTTACTCATCTTGCGGCCTTCCCCATCAAGGGTATAGCCGTGGGTCAGGACGGCACGGTACGGGGCCTTGCCCGTCGTCGCAACGCTCGTCAGAAGGGAAGACTGGAACCAGCCGCGGTGCTGGTCACTGCCTTCAAGATACAGGTCAGCCGGCCAGGTAAGACCGGGGAAATGGTTGAGGACGGCGCGATGGGAAGATCCAGAGTCGAACCAAACATCCATGATGTCCGATTCCTTGCGGAAGTGGGTACCGCCGCATTTTGCACACTTCGTGCCTTTCGGCAGCAGTTCTTCTGCCGTATGGGCCCACCAGGCATCGCTGCCTTCCTTTTCGAAGATGGCAGCCAAATAGCTGATCGTATCGGGATTGATGAGGGGTTCTCCGCAGTCTTCACAGTAGAAGATAGGAATAGGCACGCCCCAGACGCGCTGACGGGAAATACACCAGTCATGACGGTCACGGACCATGTTGTGGATACGGGCCTTGCCCCAGCTCGGAATCCACTGGACATCGTGATCGATGGCCTTCAGTGCGTCTTCACGGAACCCATCAACGGAGCAGAACCACTGTTCCGACGCGCGGTAGATGATGGGGTTCTTGCAGCGCCAGCAATGGGCATATTGGTGATGGATGCTTTTCTTGCCCAACAGATAGCCCGTTTCGGCCAGATGCTTGATGACAAGGCCATTGCTGTCAAAAACAAAATGACCCTTCAAGGCTTCCCCGGCTTCGTCGGTATAGCAGCCCTTTTCATCAACAGGACAAAGGATATCAAGGTGATATTTAAGGCCTGTCAGATAGTCGACATCACCATGGCCAGGAGCCGTATGGACGCAGCCCGTACCAGTTTCAAGGTCAACATAGTCACCCAGGCAGACGAGGGATTTGCGGTGGTTATATTCAGGGAAAGGATGCTCACATTCCATGAATTCCATATCGCGGCCCTTCGTCGTTCCAAGGACCTTGCCAAAGGTAATGCCGCATTCCTCAGCAACTTTCCCGACAAGTTCGCTTGCCATGATGAGGACTTCATCCCCGTATTCAACCCAAGCATATTCAAAATCAGGATTGACCGTAACGGCGACATTTGCCGGGATGGTCCACGGCGTCGTCGTCCAAATGACCATGGATATCTTCTTATCCTGGGCGCCTTCCGGTGCCTTGCCCTTTGCATCTAAAAGCGGAATCTTCACGTAGATGGTCGGCGTCTTTTGGTCTGCATATTCGATTTCAGCTTCCGCCAGGGCCGTTTCGCAGTGCGGGCACCAATAAACGGTCTTTTTGCCTTTATAGATGTAGCCTTTGTGGGCCATTTCCCCAAAGACGCGGATCTGTTCAGCTTCAAAAGCCGGTTTCATGGTAATGTAAGGGTGATCCCAATCACCTTGGACGCCAAGCCGTTTGAAGCCTTCGCGCTGGATATCGATCCATTTCAGGGCATAGTCATGGCACATCTTGCGAAGTTCAAGGGCGCTGAGTTTATGACGGTCAACACCCACTTCCTTGAGACAGGCGTGCTCAATAGGCATCCCATGCGTATCCCAGCCCGGTGTATAGGGGGTATCAAAACCGCGGGCATATTTATACTTCAGGATGATATCCTTGAGGATCTTGTTAAGGGCATGACCCAAATGGATCTTGCCATTGGCATAAGGAGGGCCATCGTGAAGGATGAACTTTTTATGACCTGCGTGGGCCTTCAGTTTCTTTTGATAGATATCCTTATCCTTCCAGAACGTTAAAAAATCTGGTTCCCTTTTGGGAAGCCCCGCGCGCATAGGGAAATCTGTGGCAGGAAGGTTCAGCGTGCTTCCATACCCTTCATTTTCTTTTGACACTTGCTCCACCTCCAAAAAATAAGACCCCGTCCCCTAAGGGACGAGGTTTAACCCGTGGTACCACCCTCATGACAGGCTTACCCTGCCACTTTGTATGGGATAACGGCCATAAAACGGGTCATTCTACTGTGATTTCGATGACCAGCTCCGGAGTGATTTTCTTTCCCATTTCCTTCTGTCCAGGCTCACACCGTCCCTGAATCGCTCTGCCAGAAATAAGAAGTACTGTCTCCCTCATTGCATTGTCGATATACGATAACATTATACACTCGCGGTCTAGGTACGTCAATCATTTAGGAAAGGAGACATCACTTCCCTTTCAGGCCCTGTTGGACCATGGCTTCATAGAGCAGGATGCCTGCTGCAACGCCGACATTGAGGCTTTCTGCTTCTCCCAGCATGGGGATCTTGACGCGGGCAGCACTTTTTTCCAAGAGACTTGAAGAAACCCCTTCGGCCTCACTGCCCATGATGAGGAGCGTCTTTGAGGGATAAGTGAACTTCCGTAGGTCAACGGCGCCTTCAAGAGCCGTCGCCACCAAGGTCCAGCCTTCTTTTTGAGCAAAATCCATAAGGACGTCTTCCGTAATCCCCGTAAAGACCGGAATATGGAAGAGGTTCCCCATGGCTGCACGCACCACCTTGGGATTATACAGGTCGGCACTGCCGCAAAGCAGGATGACGCCTTCGGCATTCATGGCCCGCGCAGTACGGATCATGGTCCCGACATTTCCGGGATCATGGATTTCATCAAGGACAAGGATCAGGCCCTTTCCCGGATGGACCGTTTCCAGGCGCCTTTCCTCAAGGCGGACCAGGGCAGCCAGCGATTGGGGTTCTTCCGTTGCGGTCAGTTTCTTCATGATGTCCCCAGTCACTTCATAATAAGGGATGTCTGACGTTTGGGCTTCTTTTTGGAAGTCCTCAGGAAGGTCCGTAAAAAAGTAAGCCGTCACGGTCCACGCAGACGACCGCACTTCCCGTACAGCGCGGACCCCTTCGACGAGAAAGAGGCCTTCCCGCTGACGGTATTTTTTTTGCTGCAAGCTGGCAGCTTTCTTCACTGTTTCATTCTGGAGGGATGTCAGTCGTTTGATCATAGCGCTTCCCTCAGCTTTTCAATATCATTCTGGCTGCCGATGAGCACAAGGATATCCCTGGCAATAAGCGGTTTTTGCGGATCCATGCTGATTTCCGTCTTTTTGTCAGGATGCTTGACGGCTACGACATTGACGCCAAAACGACGCCGTACATCAAGGTCGACCAAGCTCTTGCCAACGGCCCCAACCGGGGCATCCAGTTCAACAAGGCAAATGTTGTCGGACAGTTCCACAAAGTCAAGGATGTTGGTAAAGCCCAAACTGTGGCCGACCCGCCGCCCCATGTCCCGTTCCGGAAAGATGACGGACGTGGCGCCGATTTTTTTAAGCATCTTGCCGTGGATCTCAGAAGAAGCCTTGGCAAGGATGGATGCCACACCGGCTTCCTTAAGGATCATGCAGCACAGAAGGCTTGGTTCAAGGTCCCCGATGGCAATGATGGCTGCGTCAAAGTTCCGCAGGCCCAGACTTTTGACCACCGTTTCATCAATGGTTTCGCTGACAACAACATGGGTCAGCTTGCCGGCCATTTCTTGGACCACTTCTTCGTCATTATCAATGCCCAGGACCTCATGGCCCATTCCGACCAAAGTCTCTGCAACGGACGCGCCAAAGCGGCCCAGGCCCCAGACAACAAATTGTTTCTTTTTATTCATAGTTATGCTCCTAGCCAATGATGATCTTTTCTTCAGGATAACGGATCAAGGCTTCCCTGCGGCGGGCCGTAAGAGCCATGGCAAACGTCATGATGCCCACGCGTCCGGCATACATGGAAAGGATCATGATGACCTTCCCGCCGGCCGTAAGATGCTGGCTAAGTCCGCTGGAAAGTCCCACCGTCGCATAGGCTGAAACCACTTCAAATAGGGCCTCTACAAGCGTTGTCTCCTCTAGATAGGTAATGCCAATGATGGCAAGAAAAATCCAGATGATGGACAAAGTGGTAATGGCAAAGGCCCGATGGATGGTATCCTGGTCAATACGCCTCCCAAAAATGACACACTCCGGCTTTTGGAAGAGCACCTGATGCGCAGAAAGGATCAGCAAGGCGGCCGTTGTCGTCTTGATTCCACCGCCCGTTGAGGCTGGGGAAGCCCCGATGACCATAAGGAGCACCATGACAAGGATGGTTGGGGTGCGCATCTGCATCAGGTCAAAGGTATTGAAACCTGCCGTACGGGCAGAAACGGACTGGAAGAAACTGGCCATCCATTGGTCGCCGGCCGAAAGGGTTCCCAAGGTCCTTCCATTATCAAATTCCATGACCTGGATGAGGAGTGCTCCAAGACCGATCAAGACCGCTGTCGAAACAAGGACGAGCTTTGTATGGAGCCGGTAATCCCTAAAATGTCGGGTATGGACCACGTCACTCATGACAGCAAAGCCGATGCCGCCCAAAATGATGAGCAGGGCTATAAGGCCGTTGACCACTGGATCATGGACGTAGGCCACAAGGCTCTGATAATTGCCAAAAAGGTCGAAGCCTGCATTGCAGAAGGCGGAAATGGCATGCCAATACCCATAATAGATGCCCTTGAGGCCGAACTGAGGATAAAAGCGCAGCGCCAGGGCCGTTCCGAGGACCCCTTCCACGACAGCCGTATATTTAGCCACGCGCAGGCTCATCCGGACCACGCCGCTCATGTCATTCTGGTTGAGTGAAGCCTGGATCATCATGCGGTCCTGGAGATTGATGCGCCGCCCCAAGGCAACGGAAAAAAGCGTGGCAAAAAGCATCAGACCAAGTCCGCCCAATTGGATGAGCCCAATGATGACCAACTGACCAAAAAGAGAAAAAACCTTTCCTGTATCACAGACAACAAGGCCTGTGACACAGGAAGCAGAAGTCGCTGTAAATAAAGCATCAAGAAAAGGCATCCATGTCCCATCCCTATGGGAAATGGGCAGCATCAAAAGGAAAGCGCCTGCAAGGATCAGCCCCAGGAACGTCAGGGCAACCACTTGGTTAGGAGAAAGATGTTTTCCTTTCAGCAAAGAAGTTACCTCCGGATCATATCGCCCGTAATCTCACGGAGCGTGGCTGCCCCGCACATTTCCATCGTATCCTTGAGTTCAGCCCCCAATTTGTCAACAAGGCAGCGTACGCCTTCCTTGCCGCCGCCATAAACAGCATTGACAAAGGGTCTGGCAATAAGGACGGCATCAGCGCCCAAGGCAAGGGCCTTAAAGACATCAACGCCGGTACGGATCCCGCCGTCAACAAAGATCTTGACTCTTCCGCCCACAGCGGCCGCAATTTCCGGCAGGACTTCGGCCGTAGCAGGGCTCTGGTCCAGGACGCGGCCTCCGTGGTTGGAAACGACGATGGCCGCGGCACCTGCTTGGGCAGCCTTGACGGCCCCTTTGACGCTCATGATGCCCTTGACGATAAAGGGTACGTCCATGAGGGCAATGATTTCCTTCATTTCTTCCACCGATTTGCTGCCTGCTGGCGGCACGAATTTTTTAAGGAAGGGAAGGCCGGCTGCATCTACGTCCATGGCAATAGCAAGAGCACCCGAAGCCTTGACAAGGTCCATCTTTTCCTTGATCATCTGCAGATTCCAAGGTTTCACCGTAGGAATGCCCACACCTTGGCAGTCCTTGATGGCGTCCGTGGCACCGCGCATGACTTCCGCGTCCATGCCATCGCCCGTAAAAGCAAGGATGCCTGCCTCGGCACAGCCCGGGACGAGCTGGGCGTTATAGGTCACATCATTGTACTTATCGCTGTAATGCATGGCAACCGCGCCAACAGGGCCGGCAAAAAATGGATAAGAGAAAGTATGCCCAAACAGGGACAGACGGGTATCCGTTTCCTTTTTTTCACACAGTGTATCCATGACGACGCGGACGTCCTGCCAAGCCTGATAATTGCGGATGGCCGTGTCCCCTACCCCTTTCGCGCCAGGACCAGGGATAGTATTGCGGCAGGCAACGCCATTGCAGATTGGGCAGCCATGGCATTTGCCAAGGCATTTCCGTGCATTTTCAACAAGTTCTTTATAATCCATGAAAATAACCCCCATACAGTAAAGTATACTGTTATCATTATACCACAAGGAACACTTTTCGCTTCAAAAACGCCGGTGTCCGGCTCCTCTATTTTTGCGTCCTCAAATAGGCGATGTATTCATTTCCCCAGGTCTCGATACTGCTAAGCACGGGGCCAAAACGGCGGCCCATATCCGTGAGAGTGTACTCCACTCGGGGCGGGACCTCGGCATAGACATGACGCGTAATAAGACCGTCCTTTTCCAGGGCCTTTAACTGAGAAGCAAGGGTTGCGTGGGTAATGCCCGTTGCTCGTTCCAGCTCGCCAAAGCGTTTTGTTCCATCATAGAGCTGATGGAGCAGGATAATGGCCCATTTGCCCTGCAGGAGCCGCTGGGCAGTCACAAAGGGACAGACCCCAAAATCATCGTGTTCCATGGCATTTCCTCCCAAAGGTCAAGCAATTCATACTAAGTCAGTCAAGAAACCGTTCTTGTTTTCATTATAGAGCGGGATTATAATCAGAGCAAGTTCAAAAAATAGCGTTTTATCGAAATGATAAAGGAGGTCTCCCCTATGAAAAGAATGCCTGCATTATTTATTGGCCACGGCAGTCCCATGTTGGCTTTGGATCATAATGAAATGACAAAAACCTTAACTGAACTAGGCAAAAGGATCATCACGGACTATGGCCGGCCCAAAGCGATTGCCGTCGTTTCCGCCCATTGGTACAGCCGAGGCAGCTACGTCAACGCCGCGCAAAAACCGGAACAGATCTACGATATGTACGGGTTCCCCCAAGCCCTTTATGAAGTCAGCTATCCAGCTTTGGGCGACCCGCAGACAGCCCGCCGCATCCATGATCTTACAGGGGCCGTCATGACGGAAGACTGGGGCATCGACCACGGGGTATGGACGCTTTTCGTCCATATGTTCCCTGATGCATCACTTCCGGTTGTTCCCCTCAGTGTCGATGGGACCCTTTCCCCTCATGATCAGTACGCCTTTGGAGAAAAACTGGCCGCCCTGCGGGAGGAAGGCATTGTCGTCGCAGGAAGCGGAAACATCGTCCATAACCTGATGCAGACGGACTGGAATAACCCCCACGGTTCCAAAGAGGCGGACGAATTCGACGCCTTTATTACGGAAAAGGTCCAGGAACGCGATGATGAAGCAGTTCTCACCTATCGGGACCACCCCCTTGCTTCCTACGCGGCACCCACGCCGGACCATTTTTTGCCCCTTCTGTATCTTTTAGGGGCATCCAAAGGGGAAACACCGGAAGTCTTTAACCACATCCGCAACCTGGGCAGCATCTCCATGACAAGCTATCTTTTCCCCTAAGCGCAGAAAAGACCGTGAAAAGAAGCGACTTTTCGCTTTTTTTCACGGTCTTTTTTTATTTCATTTGATCATATCCAGGGACCAAATAATCGGTCAGGTACCCCACCTTGAATTTTCGGGGGTCGTCTTCCCGCAGCAGTTCATTCTGGGTGAGGACGATATCCAGCGCCTGCGGAGTGAAACGGGCTGTACCGCTCATGTGCATGATGATGATGGAACCCTTGCGGACCCTTTGCCGAGGCGTATAGATTCCTGCCTTGATAGCCCCCACCAATTGGGAAAGGCTGTGGGCGGCATAATCCTCGGTACTTTCATAGCCAGAGACCAAATAGGTATAGCCTGTGTTGAAAAGCGCCTTGGCTCCGTTCTCGCTTATGGCAAGGGTGGGCGGACGAAAAAGACGGGAAAGGCTATAGCGGCCGCCGACCTTGACATCCCCTACGGTTTCTGCCAATTTTCGATAGGCCTCAGCCACATTTTCCGCATAGGCTGCTGGATCTTGGGATTCTACGATTTTTCCCTTTTTATCCCGAAAGGCCATGGCGGCATGAAGGTCCGTATGGCTTCCAATGGTATGCCCTTCCTCTGCAATGGCCCGTAATAGATTCGGATTGCTCGGCATGTAGCGCGTAATGATGAAAAAGGTGGCCGGCACCTTATGTTTGCGAAGGACATAAAGCAGCTGATTGATGGTATTGTCCGTCCCCCAATCATCAAAGGTCAGGAAAATGGTCCTTTCAGGAGCCGTCTTGATGACGCCGCTTTTATCGGCTTTGCGGATCACATCCTGATCGAGGCCGTACATCCGGTCCTTATCGTCAACTTGCGGCGCGCCGATATAGTGGGACAAAAAGACCTTGGAAAAATTATGCTGGTCCACAGGGTAAGCAATGGTTCCCGGCTGGAGGGCCTCGGGAATCCGCTCCTTAGGAACGGGATAGGTCCAGCGCTTTGCCGTATCGCGGAGAACATCGCTGACGGAAAGGACTTCGTAGGACGAATCGTTCCGGGGATTTGCTTCCGGTTGGTCCTGGAAGGTTCGGTATGTATTGACGTCGACCTTTTCCTTATGGATCCTTGTCATGACTTTGCCGATAAGGGTGGGATCCGAAAGAAAATCCAGACGGAAATAGAGAATCTGTCCCCGTCCCAAGGAAAAGTCCCATTTTTTGAAGACAGCGTTCATGATTTCATCCGTTGACATGGCGTCTTTGAGCCGGGTCAGGACCACATTGCGTGTCTGTCCCACCAAGGTGAGGTTCATTTCACGAGCGACGTCCTCAACAATGGCTGAGGAAGGGCCATACATTTGCCGCACCACGGTCGGTGTCACGCCATATTCTTTTTGAAGACGCGTCCTTATGCGCTCCAGCTGCCCTTTGACCGCGTCCCGTGTAGGAGCGTCCCCAGGGCGCAGACCTATGCCAATTTCCTGGCCATGGTTCTTGATGAGGCGAATGGTTCCTTGATTTTCCCGCAGTTCACGCTCCGTCACAAAGAAGGTGCCCCGCAGCTTTTCTTCATCCATTCGCTGGAGTACATCGGCTACGGTTTGGGCGTTTTGCAGACCGCCAAAGGTAAAGATGACGGCCTGTTTGGTTGTTGGAATGATGGTTAGTGCCTTTCCGGCTTCGCTTAGGGAAGAAAAGCCAACGCACAGACAGAAAAGGTACAGCAAGATGAGTTTCTTCACGGTTTACTCCTTCCCTCCTTCCCCTGTACGGGAAGCAAGCTGTGAAAGATTGCCGCTGCCCCCGAGGGACCAGAGGAACACGTGGGGATAGCCAGCTTCCAGGGCCGCTTGGCTCCAGGCTTCAAGGGTCGTAACGTCAGCATACCAAACAGTCATGGTGTGTCCATCGGCTTCATAGGAAAAATGGAGGGCCGCGCTGGCTTCATCCCGCTGGGGAACCTTTCCATATTGTTCAGCAAGGGCCGCTGCCGCCTGTTCAGAAAGGAAACGGCCTTCTTTTCCGTCCTTCCAGATTGCGCCACCCATTGAAAAGGCAAGGGCGGCCTCCCCCCTGAGGGCATCCATCTTCTTCATCGTTCTGCGAATAAAGGCCAGATCGGCCTTGGGGCCGGGGCCATTATGGGGACCATGGAGGTTATAGGCCATGACGACATATTCAATGTTCTTCGGGAAAGGGGCACCAAATGGCGCCGACGGTTCCAGGATGACGCGGACCTTGAGATGGCGCCGTGCAGCCTGCGTTTCCAGTTCAGAAAGAAAACGCAGGAAGTGTTCCTGAAGACGGGTATCGCCCTTTTTCCAAAGGGTTTCATAGTCGATTTCGACGCCTGAAAAGCCGTGCTTTTCCGCAAGATCAAGAATGGATACAGCATGCTTTTTGCGGCTCTTTCCGGTTGCAAGAAGGCTGGCTAATTGTTCCGTATCCTTTAAGCGGCTCGTTCCATCTGGGAAAACCACATCATTGACAATGGTAAGATAGGCCCCGTCTGCAGAAATCGCTGGTTTTTGGAACCTTTCAGGGAAAACCAATTCCTTTCGGTCATTAAAATACGCGGCAAAATATGAAATGTCCTGGAGGCGGTCCTGAAGGACCTGGGCTTCTTTTTCCCCTTCTGCCCGGTTCCAATAGGGAATCCATGCCGAAAGGGACAAGTGAGCACTCATGCCTTCCCGGGTGGGACCTACTAGACTCAAAAAGACCATGAAGGCCAGAAAGAAAGCCCAGCGGTGTCGATGAAAAGTGATCATAGGGCAGCAAATTCCCCTTTCTTTTAGATATAACGAAGGAACCAATTCAAGATGTCTTCCCAGTATTGCCCGGCTTCATACCGGAACCGGTCAAGGCCAGACAGCTTAAGAGAATAAAGGACCTGCTCCTTTTCGGGATCAAGGCCCGTTTGGGAATGGATAACAAGGTCTTCAAAAGTCGCGTCATACACACTTTCAGCCTGGTTCTTTTGGCTCCAGCTTTCATTTTTCCCCATGTCCGCCCCCAAAAATAGACAACCCGGATCAAGGATCAGGACGGATAGCGGATCAAGGGCTTTCCCATCGAGGGTGATGAGCAGCTGATCATCCTGAAGGGAAAGGGTGAGGCTGTGGCTTTCCCGGGCATTTCGTTCCAGCTTCGGTTCATAGGGAGCAGCCCCCTCCTTGACAGAACGGGCTGGTTTCGCCTTTCGTGCCGCTGCTTTTTGGGCATACCGCTCAGCAGCCTGTCTAGTCGGGGCATAACGGGCAAGTGTCTCATAGTCCTTGACTTCCGCTTCCTTCTGAGCTTCTTCAACAGAAAGACGGGGCCTATCAAGGAGCACATCCACATTTTCCTGCAGGAGCGGTGTATCTTTCCCATGGCGCCGTTCCGTGACGATGAGCCTGCCGCCGCTTAGTTCCACGATAAGGCATCGTGAAAGGTCTTCACTTGCCCGCAGGAACAGCTGCTGACGGCCAAAGGTGTTGCCCGTAAGACGAACGGATAAGCTGAAATTTTGATACGCTTTGCTGCCCAATAGTTCGGTCAGCCCAATGCCATAGGGAGCCGTCGTAAGGATAAGGGAATTGCCCGTGATTTCCGAGGCGCCAGAATAGTGTTTCCACGCTTTTTGGCGCTTTTCGTCACCTTCTTCAAAGGGAATCTTCCCCATGCTTTTCGTATCGGCGGCAACGCGCATCAAAAGGTGATTGACAGGCCATTTTGTACCCGGTTCCAGGCGGGTCAGGTCGTAAGGGCTGCTGTTATGGGCATTGAATGAACTGCCTTCCCGATTGAAATTGATGGTAAAGAGCCGGCGGATCCACTTTTCATTGACCGCGCTCACATCGTCCTGGTTGCCAAATTGGGTGGTGTTGGCATGCATGAGGGCGTAGGCTTCCGGGACAAATCCTAATTCTCGCTGGTACGTATCGCGAAGGTTCATATAATCAAAATCGATCCGCCGCACCATATGCTGGTAGCTTTCCCTTGCATAGCCATCCTTATCGCGGAGATAATCCATGAGGTAATGATTGTAATTGCGTCCCAGGCTGGAACGCAGCATGGAAAACTGCAGCGGCGTCAGCTCGCCCAGATAATTGTGGTAGCGGTCAAAGACGTTGATGAAGTGCAGCCGGTACCCATCACTTCCCATATCCCAGAAGGACGAATCCATGAGGGACTGCATGTCCCGCTTGCTAAGGAACTTGGGATCCTTGGATTCCAGTTTTTCCGCATAGGAAAACATGGTGGCATGGAAATTATATTTTTCCAAGCTCTTTTGGGCAAAAATAGCCGTATCCCGGCGCCCATCCTCAAACATCAAATACAAAGCCCGCGGCGGAAGGCGTTTTCCTTCATGATAATAGGCGGCCACGTCTTTACTGGTGACTGTGACATAGCCGGCTTTCCGAAGGGCCGCCAAATGGTCATTTAAAAGAGGTTCCCCAATAAGGTCCGAGGTTCGCCCCGTCCGGTCAACGCCGCCATAGGAAAGGGCAATGAATCCCGTATTGAGAGTGGAACTTTCCTCATCCTCAGCATAGGGCGTATAGGATTTAAGGAAAAAGAAGGCATAAAAGATCCCCAATAAGACCAAAAGGAGGATAATAAACTGGATCAGGACACGCCGTTTCTTGCGGCGGTCCTTGAGCACCGTATAGGCATGATCTCCAAGGCTCATGGCTTCATCTTCCCTCCTTTTTGGGGTCCTACGTCAGCAGGTGTGGGACGGGTCCCCCAATTGGATTTCCAGAAGGTGAACCAAGCCACGGGCATCTGCCAGAGCAGGACCAGCTCGTAATAGATACAGAACCACAGACCATAAATCCAGGTTGTACTCCGCCGCAAAAAAAGCTGGGCAAGACTCATCAGGGCCGCCATCAGGAACATCCCGACAAAAAAGCCCAAGGGGACAATTCGGTACATGATGGGGACATAGAAGACATTATAGAGCACAATGATGGGAGCAATAATGGGAACCAAAAATCCCATATAGAAGAAAATGGCGGCAAACGGTTCCTTTTTCCACATATAACGAGCCGCAATCAGGGATTCCCGCAGCCAGGACCGTTTCCAGCGCATCTGCTGCCGGAGGAACATGCGGTGGGTATTGGGGACAATGGTGGAACAGATAGCCGTATCCTGATAAGTTGTGCGATGTCCGCGGAGAATAAAGTTCGTCATGCTCCGGTCGTCCCCAAAGGTCGCTTTCTGTCCCAGGAACGTCTGGTGCAGCCACGCCTCCTTATGGGCAAGGACAAGATCCTTGCGATAGCACGAAAGCGGTCCCGACAGGCAGGTCACGGCATCAAAGTAGCCTTCCGCCGCTTTCATGATGCGAAAGGCAATATAATAGCGGACAGACTGCATCTTGGTCAGGGAATTGGTATAGGTATTGGCCACGTCAGTCCTGCCCGAAACGCCGCCCATCTTTTCGTCCTTGAAGGGTTGGACAAGATTCCTGACGGCATAAGGGTCAAGAAAGGAGTCTGAATCCACAAAGACGAGGAGGGGCTTTGTGGAAAGCTCAGCTCCGCGGGCCATGGCTTCCCTCTTGCCCATATTCTGAGGCTGACGGATCCAGCGGATCCGCTGGTCCGTGTGGAAAAGCTGATCCGATGCGGTCAGGGAATCAATGGTCTTTTGGATCACTTCACAGGAATGGTCCGTGGAATGATCATCGACAACGATGACTTCCAGCTGCTCAGGAGGATAATCTTGGTTGATGGCGCAAAGGATGGTCCGATCGATCCACGTCTCTTCGTTAAAACAAGGAATGATGATGGTGACCCCCGGCGTAAAATCGGGATCCACCTTCATAGGCCGGTAGAGCGCGCCAAAAAGGTAGCGTGATAACAGCAGGGTAGCGGCAATGATGCTATATAAATAAAGAGTCTTGTTGAACCGGAAATAAAGGACCGATTCAGCCCGCATCATGATGATGACAAAGACAACCACAAAAAGGAAAAACGAAGCAAGCCCCAGCATATAGCGGCCGCGTTTTTTATTGGCAAACTCGGCAAGCGTGTCCGCAAACTGCACGCCAATAAAAAGGCCCTCCGCATTCTCTTTATGGAACGATCTAACAACCGTGGCCCCTAGGTCCTTGATTTTCATTTCGTATCCTTCAGGCAGGGTTCCCGGGGTTATTTCAAAAGAAAGGGAAAGCGTTGTTCCTTCAGTCAGCAAGGATTCGTCACAGCCTAGCTCGGCATGAAGAAGCATGCCCGTTGTTGAGATGTCAAGGGCCCGTGCCTTGATACGGTCCTTTTCTACACGGACGGTAACTTCATAATCCACGAGATAGCGCCGTCCCGCAGCATCTTCCCTGATATAGGCACCAAAATCCTCAGGGCCCCGTCCGCCGCCGTTTCCTCTGCGGCGGTCCCGATGGCTGCGCACGCCCGATGCATCCGGCACATGGGATAACAATCGACGGTCTTTTTTCTCCCTCGTGAGGACATCACAATGTTCTTTCACAATCCTTCTCCTACAATCCAACAATCTTAAGGCCCCGCTGTTGAAGGGACTCAATCAAGACCTCTACTTTTTCCGCTAAACTGGCCCCGTCCGAAGCCGCTTTTTCGGGACGGTCCTTGACTGTGGGCGGGTGCTCGATGGGCCCATTTTTCCCGGTTTGGACCTTGGGCTTTTTAGGTCCGCCCACGACGGGAACGCCGCTTTCCACGGCAAGGATGCTCCCCCCACCCACGCCAAGGGCAAATGTTTTGACGTTGTCTTTGGTTGCCATCTGACTGGGGTAAAACAGGAGGGGTGTATCTACATATACGGGAAGACCAGCCGCGGCTGTCCTTACCAGAAGGTCGGCCGTAACCTTCGTTCTTGGGGCCCGCATATATTGCGGAGCTGACCCGGTAAGATCCGTTAGGGCCGTCTGGGCAGCCACAGCTTCCGCCATAAACTTAGCAATCGGCAGGGTCTCTGCCTGGGCCTGTCCATGGAAGGTAAAGTTTCCCAGCAAATGACCTTCTCCTTTGATCTTGCGCACAAGCTCCTTGTCCATGGCCGCATTTTCCCCTTCTACAAAGAACAAGGCCTTCACCTGATGGCTGCGAAGAACCGCAAGAAGCCGCTCGGTATCCGTCTTGGAGGGCAGTCCATCAAAAACAAGGAGTACCGAAGAAGAGTCAGGACGAGCAAGGAGACGGGCCGGTCCAATGCCCTGTTGATAGCGTTCAACCGCCTTTTTGACGGCGTCTTCCGAAGCCTCGTAGGAAGCAGCCGGTTCAGCCATGAACCGCGTGATATCCCGGGCATTGAGGTCTTTTACCATTCCCTTGATGACATACATTCCGCCCCCAAGGAAAAGACAAAAGACAAGGACCAGTCCCACTTTTAGTTTGGTTTCACTTTTCATGGGCACTTCCTTTTATAGACTCCAGTAAAGAAATCCTTTTTCTTCAAAAGCTTTCCGTTCAAACATGCCCTTGACGTCAATGAGGACCTGTTTCTGTCCTGGTTTTGGCCGGCGGAACAAGCTTGCCGCCTCGTCGATCTGCAGCTTTCGGAAGACTTCATGCTGGACCAAAAAAACAATGCAGTCCGCATCATGAACAGCTTCCAAGGGCGTCAGTTCGAGCCCATAAAGACGGCTGACTTCTTCTTTATCGGCACAGGGATCGACCATTTTGGGAGAAAGGCCGCACTTGCGGAATTCCTCATAAACATCGTAGGACCGGGAATTTCGGACATCAGGGCAGTCTTCCTTGAAGGTCATGCCAAAAAGGAAAAGATTGGCCCTGCAGATATCGATCTTGGCCTGCAGAAGCCGGGTCAGGACCTGGCGCACCACAAAACTTGACATGCCATTGTTGATGCGGCGTCCGGCAGAAACGACCTGGGAATGATAGCCCAAGGTTTCGGCCTGGTAGACAAAATAGTAGGGATCGATGCCGATGCAGTGTCCCCCTACAAGACCGGGATAAAAACCCAGGGCATTCCATTTGGTATTCATGGCCTTGATGACTTCCTTGGTCTCAATGCCCATTTGGCTAAAGACCATGGCAAATTCATTGACGAGGGCAATATTGATATCCCGCTGGGAATTTTCGACCAGTTTGGCGGCTTCGGCGACCTTAATGGTGGGAGCGCGATAGATTCCAGCTTCAATGATGGATCCATAGACGTCAGCCACTGCATCCAACGTTTCCCCGTCCATTCCGGAGACAATCTTGACAATGTTGAAAAGCCGGTGCTGGCGGTCGCCCGGATTGATGCGTTCCGGTGAATAGCCAATCTTAAAATCAGGCCCGCAGGCAAATCCGCTTTCTCGCTCCAGGATAGGACGGCAGATATCTTCTGTCACGCCGGGATAGACAGTTGATTCATAAACGACGATACTGCCCCGGGAAAGATGGCGGGCCACAAGGGCCGTTGCCTCTTTGACCGCCGTCAGGTCCGGTGTATTGTCCCCATTGAGTGGGGTTGGGACAGCGATGACAAAAAAACGCGCATCTTTCAGCGCTTCTTCCTGGGCCGTAAACTGGCAGTCCGTTTCCTTAAGGGCTGCGTCCCCTGCCTCCCCTGTCACGTCAACGCCCGCCTTGTAGCGGGCCACCTTTTTTTCATTGGTGTCAAAACCGATGACGTCATAGTGTTTGGCAAATTGGACAGCCAGCGGCAGCCCCACATAACCCAATCCGACGACAGCCAGTTTTGATTTTCTGGCGGTCAGATCGCTGCATAGATCAATAGCATTCATCCTTATTTCCTCTTTTTCCTTTCACTTTGACAGACAAGGCCGCCAAAGACATTCATTTCGTTCCTTCCGTCTTATCCTGATCTTCAGGTTCCTCATTCCCGTAATTCTTGAAATAGTAGGAAAGGCCTGCCCAGAGGGTGCGGCTGCGCGTCCCGTACTGAAGGTCTTCCAAATCATCGTACTCAAGGCTCAGGACCCAGTCGCGGGTCAGCGTGTAGGACAGACCCAGTCCATAGCCCTTGAATCCATGCATATAATCAGCCACCCCATTCATGGTATGTTCCACGTAAGTTGCCCGCGGCTGGTAGTAATACTTGGCATAGGTATAGAGGTTGCCCTTTTCCCAGCTGTTTTCCTCGCCGCGGCTCAAGGAAAAGACACCGCCGCTGCCGCCGGGCTCTGTTTCATCGTGTCCCAAAAGATACTGGGCTCCCACACGCCACCAGCCACCAAGAGGCATCTCATAACCAAGCATGCCGATGTTCCGGTTGTTGCCCCCATCCATGCGGAACCCGTAGGCCCCTAAAGAGAGTTTGTGCTCTCCTTTTTGGTAAATGGCAGTAAGTGCCGTAACTTCATCGGCCTCATTGACCTTGCCGAAAGCCCCTTCGTAGTACCAGGGATGATGATCGCCATAGGCGACTTGTATGCCCTTGAACCGGCTGTCATAGATATTTCCCTCTGCCAAGGTCTTACCGAAAGCACCGGCCATGACCATGACTTTTCCGACAGCCCCTTTCAGGTAGTACCGATCAAGATCAATGGTCCCGTTCATGCTGTCATCGCCATGGAGGGCCATCTCGCTTTCAAGCATCCCGATAGCATGCCAGTTATTATCCAGGTTGTAATCCATGTAGATCCTGGCGCGCAACCGCAGCCGGTCATCAGGGAACTGGATCCGCTTCCGTTCCGGATCGACGGCATGATGGTTGGACGTATCATTGTTATCAATCCGAAGTTCCCCATCAATCTTGAATCTTTTGGATAGATCGACGGCCGGTTCCGGCGTTTCAAGGACGGCGAGGTCCTGAGCGCGTTTTTCCTCATAATAGCCAAGGTCTGCCAGTTCTTCGGCATATTCAGCCTGTTTGCGGGATAGGTCCGTCAAGGTTTCCGTCGGGACGGACGGGGCTTCTGCCAAATTTTTCCCTTCTTTCAAGATTGCCGCGTCAGTTGATGCAGGAGGAAGAACTCCCGAAGGCGCTTTTTTTGGCGACACAAGGCCTGCCATTTCATCCAGCACCCCATCCCTTCTTGCCGTCAAGGCTGCAAGTTGGCTTCTTGCCGGCTCGAGCCTTCTTTTGATAAGAGCAAGACGGACGCTGGCATCTGTAAGGATTTTTTCCCGATGCGAAGCTTCTTTTTCAAGGGGGGCCATCACTGCTTCATCGCCGCTTTGAAGGGACGCGTAGATCTTCTTTTTTTCCGTCTCTTCAAGCGCTTGCTGAGCTTTTTCATAGGCTGAATAGGCTCGTTTGTATTCCTTTTCAAGGACGCTTACCATGGCCGCTTCCCGGGCCGTAAGGCGCGACAGTTCAGAAAAGGCTGCCAGCTGTTTTTTCACCGCTTCCTGACGGGTCGGGGCATCCGCCTGAGAAAGGGCCAGTCCCACTTGCCGTGCCGTCTCTTTTCGAGTCGGTTCAGCTTCGGCAGCACGGGGCATCGCAAAAGGGAGGCTTAGGAGCACAATCCCCCAAAGGATTTTAGGATAATCAATTCGATATAACCTCACGTTAATTTCCTTCCGTGGTCGCTAGGTATCCATACGTAAGATCCTGCATTTTCTTACGTTTTTTCTTATCTTCGTACATCCGCTGATCAGCAAGTTCCTGCAGGGCATCCATGTCCTCTGTTTCGGAATAGCGGGCAATGCCCACGGATATTCCACCCAGGTAGGACCTACCGTCAATGGACAGGGGCGCTTTGAGGGACTGCTGGATTTCCTGCTTGATCCGGCGGATGTCTTCGGATCCAACAATAGGCAGGAGGGCAATGAACTCATCGCCTCCCACACGGGCGACGACCCCATAATGGTTAAAGATCTTCTGCAGACGTTTGACCCCTTCCTGAAGGACCATATCGCCAAACCCATGACCATAGGCATCATTGCAGTGTTTAAAATCATCCAGGTCCATATAGATCAAGATGAATTCAAGGTCCCACTTTTGATAATTATCCACAAAATGGGACTGTGTTTCCTTGAACCCTTGGTAGTTCAATGCGCCTGTCAAGGCATCTATAACGCTTTTTTTCTTGAGTTCTGCCTGGATCTGGGTAAAACGGGTCACATCGCGGAACCAAGAAAGACTGCCGACAATTCGTCCGCCTTCAATGAGGGGAATCTTGTTCATCATGACCGTGCGGATCATACCTTTGGCCATGCAGTGGACCTTTTCCTCCGAAATGACCGGAATCTGCCCAAGGAGCATTTCCTCTTCCCGGTAGGTGGGGTCAAATTCTACATTCCAGCCCAGTTCCTCTTCCGACTGACCGAGGATATCATCCAGGGAAGAAAGGTTGAAATAATGCAAAAAAGCATCATTGGCCCCCAGGAAGCGGCCCCTGACATCTTTCCAGTACACGTTCATTTCCGGTAAATGGATCATGGCTTCCCAGAGGACCTCTGGCAAAATGGCGTCCGTCTTATCCAGCTGGGGAGACGGAACCAGCTTGTTTCGCGCCAAAATAGGTTCCATGGGACGAGGCATCTGGGCCCCCATGAAATGGCGCAGGTTGACCGTTCCGCAATAGACCTTGACATCAGAAGGCTCCCCTGAGAGCCAGACCAAATGGAGCTGCCAGCCATTGCGATTTTCCTGTTCACTGCTCGTGACCCTGAAAAAAGTGGAAAGATAGCCACATCCTGATTCATTGATGCGAGTGACCAAGGTGGCTAAATCATAAAACTGCAGAAAGCGCTTCCAGTCTTCCGAGAAAACGTGCCGCCTTGCCCATTCCCGCAAAAACAAAGGCAGGGGCAGCCGTTCGATTTCATCGATCACGCTCATTCCCACCTTGATCCGATGGACGGTCTGGTTTGTCAGGTTAAGGGCAAAGAAGCTATCAAAAAGAGAAAAAATCCCATTCATGATGCTCTGGACAGCCGCCTTTCGGTCCTTGAAAGCCGACGTGCGGACACCGGTCAGAATGATGAGAAAAGCTTCCGCGCCATTTGACTCATTTCGGGCAATAGGGTCAATGCGCAGGGTACAGACTTCATTATGACTGAGGACCTCAATGGTGATGCCCATTTGCGTATCCTGACACTGCTTGATGGCCTGCAGAAGGTTCCTACGGTAAAAAGTCCCTGCCTGTCCCATATATTCATTGAAAGCTGCGGAATCACGAAATGCCAGCTGCCCTTCCCGCGCCGTAAAGGCCGCGTTCGTTTCAAGAAGGCTCAGCTTCCCCGCCTGATATTCGACGATGCAGGCAGGCAGGGAGGGAAGGACCAGCCGTTCGTCCTTGCCATGGGAAACCGGTTCCGGCATGGCCTGCACCATGTTGCAGCAGCCCACGGCATTGTAATACCGGCAATTGGATGCCGTTTCATCCGTATCCCAGATGGCAAGATCCAGCAGTTGGGCAAACGGGATGGGCCGGCTGTAGAGATATCCCTGCATCCGTTCACAGCCCACGCTTTGGAGATACTCCAACTGCGCTTCGGTTTCAACCCCTTCTACAAGAGTCTTCATCCCCAGCTGCTTGACCATGGCAATGAGGGCCCCGATGATGAAGTTTCCCCGGTTGATATGGGCACTGCCCACAAGAAAGCGCAAGTCAAACTTGACCAGATCCACATCCAGATCCTTGAGGAGACTCAAAGAGGAAAAACCGCTTCCAAAATCATCCATCCAGACTTCATAGCCATGATCCCGCAGATCCTTGATCTGGTCCTTGAGGACTGATACATCATCACAGAAATCACGTTCCGTAACCTCCACGCACAGAGCATGGTCCGGCACGTGATATTGTGCTCGAAGCCGGTCGAGCTCCCTGCGGATCTCACAATTCTGGAAATCACTGCGGGAAAAATTGATGGAAATGGGCAAATTGACATCAGGCCGGAGCTGAAGGTCCTCATAAAGACGGCAGACTTCTTCGGCAACATAAAGATCCAATTTAGTGATCAGCTGCGTAGCCTCAAGCGGTTTGATGAAGATAGAGGGCAACAAATGGCCATACTGGGGGTCATCCCAACGAGCCAAGGCTTCTGCCGCACAGGCCTTACAGGTCAAGGTCCGGACAATGGGCTGGAAGAAAACCTTGATATCGTGGTTTTTCAGGGCCTCTTCCAAATGGGTCACCACATAGTGATCGATGGCCAAATGTTTTTGAAGGTCTTCGTCATATTCCCGGTAAACCGCCTGATAGTCCTTTTTGATATGGGCACAGGCTGCTTTGGCATAATCCGAAGCGGTAATGGGGCTGATCTGGGGATTGGAAACAATGAATATGCCTGCCTTTAAGTCAAGCTGATTGTTGCTGCGCAGGGAAAGCGCCTTCTTATGGAGATGGATCAGCCGCTCCCGCACATCCGGGACCCCGGTCACAACCGCAAACTGTATGGAGGCACCGCGCGTAATCAGGGCATCGGGAAAGGTCTGATGGATCAGGGCAGACACTTCCGTGAGCAAATGGGCCCCTTCACTGATATCCCCCTGCATATTGATGAATCGAAAATTTTCAAGATCAAGGAAAATGTAGCAGGCCTTCTTCCCCTGCTGGAGAAGTTCCTTTTGGAGCTGTTCGGCCTGCATCCAGAAATCACTGGTGCTGTCCAGACGATTTCCCTGCGCTTCCTTTAATTTGGCAATGTCGTATGCTTGAACATTCATAAGAACACCTTCTTCTTCAAAGACACGGCACTTGCGATTTCTGGCCGAGGGGCATCATGACGAGGGTTCCATAATAAGGAGACGTCATCTTCATGGAAATCAACATCTCTTCCTGGAGAAACTGGCTCTTGATGCGAAAGGTTACATTTTCCTTTTCATTGGCCATTTTATGGATATACGCCCACAGGGGCTGATCCGGAGCCTTGAGCAGCGGCATGATGGAACGATTGGTCCAGCGTTCAGGACGCATGTTAAAAAGGTCGGCAAAGGCCTGGTTCACGACCTTGATGCGAATGTTTTTAATTGCCCCCACGCTATCACGTTCCACGGCGAAGACAAAAAATGGCGAAGGCACGGTATCGCAGTTGATGCGAAGGGACAGTTCCTCCGCGCTGTTTTGATGGTATACAGGCGCCTCCTGTCCCATTTTTTCATAGAATGCCCTTTTTTCCTCGTACATACGGCGGTCGGCTTTTTCTTTCAAGACGGAAAAATCCATCGAAAACTGCGGAACCCATACAACGCCCACGGCAAGATTGATGCTCCGGGACGCCATGAGCATACGGATTTCCCTGACCTTTTCCAGAAAGGACGCTTCCTTGATGCCATCATCGAGAATGATGAATTCATCCCCACCAACGCGAAACACCTGCTTTTTATCAAAGACCTGAATCAAAGTTCCCGTAACCCGGGTCAAAAGGTCATTGCCCGCCTCAAGGCCATAATTATCATTGATCTTCTTAAGCCCCGAAACATCAGCAAAAATGACGCCCAAGCTTGTTTCATCCGATAAATGGTCGAGGGCGGAAAGAAGCCGATTGAAATTGCCTACCCCGGTCAGAGGATCTGTATAACCGAGGACCTGGAGCCGTTCAATGAGCTTCCAATTGTAAAGAAGGGTCGAGACAAAAAAAACAAGCAGCCGAACCGATTGTGAACTGTCATGGTGCGGCTTATCCGGGTCCTTATCAAACCCGATGATGCCAATGATGTTGCCATGACGCTTCAAAGGGGCCGCATAGGCCTTTTCCGTCTCTACGACCTCTTGTGTCCAAATATGGGGAAAACGGGCTTCAATCTGGGAGGCCGTGAAGACTTGATGCATTTCCCGCTCTGAAACAGCGGAAACCTTCCATTCATAGGTCATAATAAAACTGTCAGGACCAATCTTTTCCAAAATATAGACCCGTTTTCCATCAAGATGCTGACTGAATTGGGCCATCAAGTTTTGGAAGGATTCCTCCGGACTGTTTCCATCATCATAGAAGGGATCCTGATTGATACTGACGCCATAAGGTGACCATATGTGGTTTTGTGAAGCCATGATGCCGTTTTCCTCGCTTTCTCCCCCACAATGAGGGTAAATAACCTAATCAGTTGCTGTTTGTTGCCAATATTTCCCGCTCATTCCCATTAAAAACAAGCAATATAGTCGTATTATACATGATGAAATATCCTTATGACAATAAGGCTCATCTAGACGCTGCCAAGATAATCCGTTCCATCATAGGTTACATTTATAATCATTATTAAGTGGAAATTTTTGATAAAGACCAATTCTTATTGGCGGAATTTTTTCTGATTTGGGATGAAACGGACCCTTTCCCATATAATGGGGACCTCCCTGGATAGAGTACAAAAAATAAGACTATTTTCTTGAAAATTCTTTATTAATAAATGTTCTTTGAAGACAGTCATTGTTTTTATCAAGAAATGATAAGGATGAAACAGATTGAAATTTTTCACAAAAATTTCACATTTTTCTTTCCCTATGGGGCTTTCCCCTAAGACACAGAAAAAGGACGGGAAGAAAGGCATTCCCCGTCCTTTTTGATGCATTATCCTTGTGCTGCAACCGGCGCATGGTTCATGATTTTTTCTCCTCCCAGAAGCCACTGGATACATTCCAGGAGGGTTTGGGTCATATTCACAACCCAAAATTCGCCTGCTTCCGTCAGGTCATATTGGATTCCATTAAAGTGCCATAATCCGTATTCTTCCCACAGGTCTCCCAAGTGGGAGAGGCTCACAAGACGCGGATCAAGCGCCATGAGGGCATCGAGATTTAGATGGCACTGATTCATCTCTCCTTGGACGCGGGCTTCATAGGCCGCAAAAGGGGAAACTTCAGAAAGGAACATAAAAGGTTTCACTCCCCTTGCCACCATACCTTCATAAGGTTCCAATACGCGGTGAAGCATGGTCGATACGCCGTCCACATGACCGCCAGCGCCGCAGCCAAAAGGAAACAGATGGGTTCCGCTGCGGGCAAGGGTATTGTACAGGCTCCGTTCCCGATTGTTTTTAGCCCAGTGGCAGTGACTGATCCGCTTGCAGCCCCATTGGGCCATATAGCGTCTTCCTATACGGAACATTTCCGTCTGCATGAGGGTTGTGGCCGCCGGCGAAAGGCGACCTTCTTCAATGCGCTTATGAAGGTCGCTATTTTCAAAGACGTCAAGCTGGTAGAGGTCCGCCCCATCGACACCGCTTTCCACAAGATGGTGCAGGTCTTCCTGCCACACGTCAAGGGTTTGGTCCGGCAGGCCATACATGAGGTCAATGATGACGGCGCACTGATTGTAGGCGCTGAGCTTCTGGAGCCGCTTCATGACTTCTTCTCCCGTATCGATGCGGCCCACTTGCTGACGAACCTTCGTGTCAAAGGACTGGACACCCAGGGAGATGCGGTTGACGCCTTCTTCCATCCAGACATCCATTTTTTCTTCCACAAGGTCATGGACGCGTTCTTCGAGGGTAAGTTCATAGTCGTTGGCAAGGGGCAGGGTCTTACGGATAGCGCGCAATAAACGCCGGATGTTGGAGGGAGATAGACTTGTCGGTGTGCCGCCGCCAATGAAGACGGCCTGGATGGGCGCACTTTGAAGCCTCGGTTTATCGGCATCCTGAGCAAGTTCCATAAGGAGATGGTCCACATAACGATCCTCGACGGACGTATCCGTCCCGTTTTGAAAGAAGCCGCAGTACAGGCATTTGGTCTTGCAGAAGGGGATGTGAAGATAGGCCATTTGCAGCGGATTTCCTTCTACGGGACGCTTCATGAGGGCATTCCAACGCGCCTGAGCCTTATCGGGTGGAATCATGCGCCCCTTGAGGCCGGCGTGGACGACACGCTTATGGCGGAAAGCCCCTTGCAAGGGATCTGCCGCCTTTTTACCAAACTGCAGGATCCGTTCCTCTTCCGGCAGGGCTGCTATATAAGCAGCTAGATCTTTGACCGTCATTTCCGTCCCTCTTCCACCATGAGCTGGATTTCATGGGCAAAATGAGCGGCATCGCTCAAATCCTTTTCATCAGGATGGGTGGAGGCGGCCTTGTGACGGGCTTCATTTTTGGGATTCTTCCCATGGATATTGTCACTGGGGAACATGCGGTACATCGCTTCAATAAGCTTGGGATCTACTTTGCCCTGACAGATGAATGCGCCTAGGGGTTTTTTCCCATCCGGCAGACAGGCGGCACCCTGTTCCAAACTTTTCATAGCATGGGGGCTCTTAGGGTCGGCGCCCAAGGTTGCAAAAAGGGCAATATAGGGATTGTCAAGGCTTTTTAGGATGGTGCGGCTTGCTTCATCGGCGGTTCCCTTATCGACCCAGTAGCCCATGAAGACACAGTCATAGGAAGTGGTGCCCTCGGGCAGGCTTTCTTTGAGGTCCTTGATATCAACGCAGGGCGTGCCTTCCGGCAGGGCCTTTTGGATGGCTCGGGCCACCATGCGCGTATTTCCTGTGCGGGAGGAATAAAGTACAAGATAGTTCATGGTAAAACTCCTTTTCATCAGAAGGTCAATTCTACGCCCGCTCTCCAGATACGGCCGCAGATGGAGAAGTTGTCATCATTGGAGAAGTGTTTATCAAAAATGTTGTCCACACCGGCATAAAGGTGGGTATTCTTGCCAAGGTCCTTGGTGACGACGAAGTTCGTCGTGCTGTAGGTGTAATTTTACCCATCGCCGTTGAGATAATCCTGTACCACTGGTTATAACGTGTCATGGTCCAAGGATTATCCTTGCCCGTCGTATAGGAAAGTTCGGCGAGACCGTTCATGCGGGCATTGCCTGTAAGGCGCTTGGGTGAGCTCATTTTTAGCATCCAGATAGGTCATGGAAAGCTTGGCATGCCAATGATCATCGAAGCGGTAGGTCACTTCACTTTCAAGTCCCTTCATGGCGGCCTTGTCAATATTGATGTACTGGTAGCGGACAGTCCGTCCGAAGCGGCCCTGGTACTGCGAGGAGATAGGGTCATCGATCTTGTTGTGGAAATAGGTGACCTTCGCCCCCGCCTTATCTTTTTCTGCCTCAAACCCGATATCGAAGGTCCTGGTTTTTCCGGGTCAAGATGTTCATTGCCCCAAACCTGGACCTGCATGCGGCCCATGTTGCGGTCCATATGGGAGTACAGCTCAATGATGGACGGAGCCCGGTAGCCGGCGCCATAGTTTGTCTTGATCCGGCTGTTTTTGCTCATGGCATAGGTAAGGCCCGTCCGCGGAGAAAGTTCTCCGCCAAAGCTGTCGTGATGGTCATAGCGAAGGGACGGGACAAAGAACAGTATATCCGTCAGGTTCCATTCGTCCTGTACGTAGAAGGCATAGCTTTTCACATCGGCCGAGCCATATGGCTTGGTCATGCCTAGATAGGTTTCTTCTGTCCGCTTCCCGGCACCTGTGCCAAGGCGCGTGCCGCCGGCCTTTTGTTTGCGGTACTCACCGCCATAGGTCACGGTATGATGCTCATCGACATGATAAGTATTCTTTGCTTCAACAACGTATGTTTCGTACTTGCTGTGGTCAAAGTCCCGCCAGACGCCGGGCGTCTTTTTTCGGGATTCCTTGCCCAAGCGGTTGTAGTCGTTCTGGAACTCATAATCATTTTTGCTGTGATAGCCGTCGTATTTGACGAAATAACTTTGGCGATTGTTATCATACCATTCCGTCATATCATCGCGGGCGGACGCGCTCATCGCCGTAGGATCACCTTCGGAAAAGCTCCCATACTGTTCCTTCATATAGGACGCCCCAAAAGAAAGGCCCCGCGTTTCATCAAACTGGCAGCGGCCCTTGAAATCGACATAGCGCCGCGGTCCATACATGTTGGAGTCGCCGTCCCGGTCCGATTTTCTTACTTCTGTAAGATTGTAATTGACGTCAAGGTTCAATTTCCCCACCTTGCCCGTCAACACACCGCCGTACAAAGCTTGTTCCCGACCGCCCAACCAAGTGCCGACATAACCGCCGGCTGTTTTGTTCTTTTTGATGATGATATTGATGACGCCGCCCATAGCATTGCTGCCGTAAAGGCCGGATCCAGCGCCGCGCATGACTTCGATGCACTCCACCTCATCAAGGCTCATGCGATTGAGCTCATACACATTCATGGTACTTCCCGAATCCTCTCCGGCAAGGCGTTTGCCGCCAATAAGAATGAGGGTGGACGAGGTTCCCATGCCGCGAATGGAGACCTGGTTCCGGTCATGCCCGCTTCCATGACATTGAGCCCGGTAAGGGGCTTTAGCGCGTCACGCACATTGTAAGCACCGCCCTTTTTGATGTCTTCTTCCTTGATGACCGATGTCGTCATGGGCACTCAAGCTTAGTTTTTGTCGCTGTAACGACCGTTTCCCCAAGGTCGTACGTGGAAAGGGGCTCCCCGCCTGCAAAGGCATTCGGTGTAATGCCCATGAAAAGGGCCAGGAGAACGCCTGCATAAACCTGGTTCTGTTTGTTTTTTCTCATATCTATAATTCAAAAATCCTTTCTCCTCAAGTATGTATCATTTCAAATCATAATACACTTCATGAAGTGTGCTTGTTTTATCCTTGGGCTGCCCTTCGTGCTGCGGCGACACAAGGTAAAGACGCACCCCGGGCCGGTGCTTCCTGACATAGGCTGCCGTTCCTAGGCCGTCTTCCATATGGAAGGAGCCTGTCACATGGAACATAACAGCATCAGGATGGGCGTCAAGGTAAGTCATGAGCGCTTCGGCCATCACGGCATCCTTGATGCACTGGGCTTTGTAAAAAGCCTCCTTTCTTGTCGTGCCAAGGGGCATAACGCCCGCGTTTTGCTTCATAACACGGCGGAACTTTTCCCGGTATTCCCCCGTTAACGGTTCAAGGTCTTTGGGCAGGTACTGGGCGTCTTCCAGAATCAGGCCGGTTGTACTGCCATGTTGGACCACATGGGAAGCGACGCGGCGCGGCACATTGGCCGCAAGGACGGGAAGCCCCTTCTTTTTGGCAAATTCCACAAGATGCCTGTAATCCCGCTCATAGTTGGGCCACGGCCGGCTGACTTTCAGGAACTCCATTTCCGTCATACGGCCGGCAAGGTAGGCATCAAGAGACGCCTGCACGTCCTTTTCAAACATCTCCAACGATAGGACCAAGCGATCCGGAACAAGGCGGTAAAGTTCCGTCAAAAGTTCAAATTCCCGTTTGTGGGAAAGGGCATTTGTATGTTCTTCGCCAAAAAATATGATTCCGCTTTGGGCAGCTTCCTGGGCCACCGTGCCAGCCGGCAGGGCCATGCCCGCCTTGGAAAGGTAAAGACCAGGCGCGGCGTCGAGGTGGTGACTTGGGGGAATCCCCATAAGGAGCGGCAGAAGGCCAAGGACCATCATCCATTTTCTTTTCATAGGGTTCTCCTTAGTGTAGGGCAAAGACAAAGGTCTTCGAGGCATAACAGCGGACGGCATAGCCTTCCTTATAAGCCGGGGCAAAGGCATAAGTGTAGGCTGCCGACAGGGCCGCCTTATCCATAACGCCATAGCCGGAACTTTGGATGACCGATGCCGCTTCGACAGCGCCATCTTTTCCGACCACCATCTGGACAGTGACGCGTCCTTCGATGCCGCGGCTGCGCATGGCCTCGGGATAGTTGGGGGCGCTTCCGGAAAGAAGCGTCGGTGATACATCGGGCTGGATGGCGTCCGTATCAAAGGAAGGTCCACCGGAACCAGAACCGCCCGCTTCGCCTGCGCCGTCACCCGTGCCTTCTCCCATACCCGTTCCTGCACCGGAACCCTTCTCCGAACCTTCGCCGCTTTCCGCTCTGTCATTGGATACATCAAAAGAGGCAGAAGCATCCTTGGAAATGGACGGCTGCAGGATCTTTGCAGAAGGAAGGGCGGTACTTTTTTCTGTCACCATGTCATCACTTCTTGCCGGCAGGGGCGGAAGGTTCTTCGTGCGAAAAGGGGCAGCCGCTGGAGGCGCCCCGCCCTTTCTCCCACCGCTTAGGCCTACCATGTAGATGGGACCTTTTCCTTTTACATGAGTCATGAGGCCTTGATAGGAAAGGACGCTAAAAATGCCAAAACAAAAAAGGTGAATCAGGATTGACGCCATGAGGCTTCGGTCCTTTGCATAAAGCACCATGCTTATCTCCTTTCTGCCGCCATGCCAACACGGGTAATGCCCGCTTCTTTCAAGAGGTCGAGCACATCAAGGATCTTTTGGTAATTCGTTTTTCCGTCCCCGTAGACCACAACGGACACATTGCGGTCCTTGATTACGGCCTTGCGCCCCCACAGGAGAAAGGCTTCCTTCGTAAGGGTCTTATCTTCAAGGAAAAGTCTGCCATCGGGCAGGACCGTCACATGGTAAAGGCTCTTTGTATCGACTTCGACCTGGGAAGCTTGGGGCAGCTTCACAGGGAGGGTCTTCACTTCGTTCATGTTCATGGTACTGACGATAAAAAAGACGAGGAGTAGAAAACTCATATCAATCATGGGGCTGATCATGATGCCCACAGAAAGGTTCTTTCTTTTTTTCAGACGGATCATAGGGACCTCTCCTCTTTTCGCAGCACGCAGGGACATTCACATTTCTTGCGTACAGCCTCCAAAAGGGTGTTGCTCATTTCTTCGATGCTCAGCGTAATGCTCTTCATGCGCCGTTCGAAATAACCGAGAATGCAGACAGCAATGATGGAAATGACAAGGCCAAAGACTGTCGTAATGAGGGCCTCAGCAAGACCTGCCGTTACGGCCATGGGATCTTGACCGCGTTCAACAAGTTTGGAAAAGGACCCCATCATGCCCGTGACCGTTCCCAAAAGGCCTAGGACAGGGGCCAAAGTGATGATGATATTGAGCAAAGTCAAGTTCTTCTCAAATTTATCCATGGCACGTTCTGCCCGGTAAGAAATGAAGTTTTCCAGGTACTCGTAATTTTCATGCTTATCCATGACGATGGTAGCAAGTTTTGCGATTTCTCCTTCCGTACTATCGGCAAGCTTCTTGGCCCCTTCCCAGTCGTTATTTTCAACGAGGGTACAAAATTATTCCGTAAAAACCTTTCCGCTGTCTTTTTTCTTAAAGAACAGATAGCGGTTGATGCCAACGGTTACGGCTGCAATGGAACAGACAAGGAGCGGGTACATGACCCAGCCTCCGCGAACAAAATAACTTAAACCGGATGCAAATGGCTGCATCGTTTCATCCCTTCTTTCCAAGATGCTGACGGGAACGGTTCCGCCGCTTTGGCTGCGGCTGGTTCTGTTCCTTTGTCCAAAGTTTCCAAAAAAGTCCTTTTTTCTCGATTAGGTTCTCCAGTGTACCTTCTTCCGCAATGCGCCCGCGTTTCATGACAAAGATCCGGTCTGCATGGCGGATCGTGCTCAGGCGATGAGCCACAATGAGGGTGGTACGCCCGCGCTGAAGACTCTCCATGGCCCGTTGGACCTGGGCTTCTGTCACGTTGTCAAGAGCGCTCGTTGCTTCGTCAAGAATGAGGATGGGCGACGCGCGAAGAAACGCCCGGGCAAGGGCAATGCGCTGCCGCTGCCCGCCGGAAAGGCGGACGCCCCGCTGCCCCACAGCCGTGTCATAGCTTTGGGGAAAGCGCCCAATAAAGGATGCGGCATGGGCCCTTTCGGCCGCTTTTTGAACGGCCTCCATACCAGCAAAAAGGTTCCCATAGGCAATATTTTCCGCAATGGTTCCGGAAAAAAGGAAGACATCCTGGGAGACAAAGGCTATGGCCCTGCGAATGCTGTCACGGGAATAATCCGCCACATCCTTGCCGTCAAGATAGATATGCCCTTTGGTAGGGTCATAAAAGCGCAGGAGAAGACTTAAGAGGGTCGTTTTTCCGCTGCCCGTTTCACCGACAAAAGCGATGGTCTCCCCTTTCCGGATCGTAAAGGACAAGTCATGGAGTACATCGGGCAGTCCTTTATAGTGGAAGGAAACATGGCGGAACTCGATGGTGCCATGCGGGGCTTCAAGGGGCGGGAGATCCTTGCCGCTTTCTTCTTCCACCCTGATGAGCTCATAAAAGCGGCGGAAGCCAGCCATGCTCTTTTGATACGCTTCAACAAAAAAGACGAGCTTCATGGCAGGCTTGATAAACACGCCCACATAAAGGAAATAAGCCACAAGGTCGGCAATGGTCATAGCACCACGGCGGATTTCAAAAACGCCCATGAGGAGGATGGCAAACTGGATGAGGTGCGTAAAGAGGCTGATGCTGGAACCAAAATAAGCACCAAGAAAAAAGGTTTGTTCCCGGGCCCTTAGGTAGGCATCGGCCACCTTTTGGAAAGCCTCGATGATATGATGCTCAGCACTGTAAGCGCGGATCATGCGGATACCGCTCAGGTTTTCTTCGCCCAAGGCGGACAGGTGTCCAAATTCCCTTCGGTTCCGTCCATATTGGTTCCGGAGCTTTCCGCTAATGACGATGGTATGGACGACCTTAAAGGCCATGAGGACAATGACGACAAGGCCCAAGGGGCGATTGAGATATAAGAGAAGGATGATCGTCCCTACGGCCGTCACAAGGCTCACGACAAAATCGCCGGGAATGCGGCTTACAAGGTCACCGGCTTCACTGATGTCTCCCATGAGGGTTGCCATAAGTTTTCCCGTCCGGCTGTAATCAAAAAAGGCAAAAGATAAGTGCGTCAGATGTCGGAAGAGGGTCATACGCAGGTCATTTTCCACACGGGCGCTGAGCTTTCCCCCATAATAGGAACCAAGGAGGGAAAAGAGAAAGACCGCCCCTTCCACAAGGGCAAGAAAGCCAATCTTTCGAAAAAGAACAGGCCAGCTTTGCAGGAACACCCCTTCTTCAAGAAGGTCCCGAACCCCCAGAGGAAAGACAAGTTCCAAAAGACCGCCCAAAGCGGAAATAATGACAAGGAAGAAAAACCAGCCCTTATATGCCGTAAGAGAGCGAATAAAATAGACAATCACGATAGACTCCTTACAGCAGATCTTCGTAGACGAGGACGGGACAGGCTTTTCCTTTGATGGGAACAAGGCGGCAATCCACTTCATAGACGTCCTTCATCATTTTTTCCGTAATGACTTTTTGGGGCGGTCCTTCCGCATATTTTTTCCTATCCTTCAGCACGACGATGCGATCGCTGACATTCATGGCCTGGGACAGGTCGTGAAGAACCATGACGACGCCCATGCCAAGGGTCCTGTTAAGTTCCTTTACAAGGCGCAGGATTTCAAGCTGGTAGGAAATATCAAGGAAAGTCGTTGGTTCATCCAAAAAAAGCAGATCCGGTTCCTGGGCAAGGACCATGGCAATCCAGACGCGCTGGGCTTCCCCACCGGAGCAGCTCACAAGAGGTTTATCCCGAAGGTCCCAAACGCCCGTTGCTTCCATAGCGCGGCAGATGGCCTTCTCGTCTTCTTCCGTAATCGTTTGGTGCCACGCCTGATAAGGCACGCGGCCAAAACTCACGAGATCCTTTACGACAAAGCCTGGCGGTGCGATATGGTGCTGGGGCAGGACGCCCACCATCTGGGCAAATTCGCTGTTTGGAATCTCATCAAGATTCTTGCCGCAGCAGGTGATGCGGCCCTTTTGGGGAGAAATGAGGCGAGTCAAGGTCTTTAAAAGGGTGGATTTGCCTGATCCATTAGGACCAACGAAAGTTGTGATTTCCCCCTTCCTTACGGTCATGTCAAAGTCCTTGAGAATAAGGCGCTCTTCATACCCAATATCAAGTTTGGTTCCACTGATAGCAAACATTAGAAACGTTTCCTCCGAAGCATGTATAGGAAAAAGGGTCCCCCTGTCATGGCCATGATGACCCCGACAGGGATCTCCATGCCCGGCACGAGCATGCGCCCCACCGTGTCAGCCAAAAGCAAGGTCACGCTTCCCATGACGGCCGCCACTGGCACAAGGTCCTTATAGTTCGGGCCGACAAGCATGCGGGCCATATGAGGCACGACAAGGCCAACAAAACCAATCATACCGGCGACAGCAACCGTAGCCGCCGCCAAAAAGGCGCCTAAGGCGGAAAGCAGGATGCGGGTCTTGTTCACATCGACGCCAAGGCTTCGCGCCACGTCATCACCAAGCTGCAGGAGGTTAGCCCCGCGTATGGCAAAAAAGGCAAGGACGGTGCCAATGCTCACGTAAATGGCCACCGTTTCCACGTGCCCCCAACTGCGTCCCGAAAGGCTCCCATTCAAAAAACCCAGAACGTTTGCAAGATTATCGGAATTCAGGAGCTGCAGAAAAGACGTATAGGCACCAAGAACGGTATTCACGGCAACGCCGGAAAGAACAATGCGCACTGGGTCGATGCCGCGGCGCCAGGCCATAAGGTAGATCAAGACGCAGGCAAAAAGGGCGCCCACAAAAGCTACAAGCGGCACAAGAGAAAGCCAACGGGGGAAAAGGAGCATGACCGACGTTGCAGCCGCTGCTGCCCCTGCAGAGACCCCGATGATGCCTGGATCGGCCAAAGGGTTTCTCATAACAGCCTGAAGCAGGGCCCCAGCAAGGGAGAGGGCCATGCCAATCATGATGGCCAGAAGGACACGAGGCAGGCGAAGCCCAACAACAATGACGCGGGCCATGCGATTTTCTTTAAAGAAGCCTTCGAGGATTTGTCCAGGCGGAATATAGGTGCTGCCAATTCCCAAGGCAAGAACGGCAAGAATGCCAAGTGTGATGAGAAGCGCCAAAAATACGAAACCAGTCCGTTTCTTCATTTGCCCGCTCCCGGAACTGCATCCAGCAGGCTCACAAGGTCTTTGATCTGTTCCACTTCTTCAAGGCCGCCAGAAACAGCAAAGCGGCGTGGTAAATAGACCAGCTGACCGTTTTTGACAGCACGGAATTCGTTCCAATAAAAGGGTCGGGCCGCAAATTCTTTTTCCATGAGGACTTTTGTCTCGTCTCCGCCGCCCATGGCGCTCACAAATACAATGAGATCAGGATCATAGCTCAAGGCTTCTTCTTCCTTCAGCGGAACCATGGGACCGGCGCCCTTACCGACGACATTCTTAAAGCCCAATAGGGAGAACATGGAGCCCACCGTGCCGGCTTCGTTCTGCACGTAAAAGCGAGGCGGTGCCCCTTGGAGGATGAGGACCTTTTTCCCGTCATAGCGACTGCGGGCTTCCTTCATCATTTCTTCTGCTTTTTCAAAGCGATTCCGGATGGCGTCCTTCTTGCCTGAACCATCGTCAAAAGCATTGGCCAGGATAAGGGTCATGGCCTTCACATCTTCATAGGTGACGGTCGGCCCGGCATCGACATAATAGACAGGGATCTTTTCTGCTTCGAGCTGCTTTCCATACGTATCTTTAGCATGGACGCCAACAATGACAAGATCTGGTGAAAGGGCGATGACAGACTCTAGGTCAATCTGGGAACGCATACCGGTTTGGAAAAGCGTGGCCTTTTCCTTGATTGCCTGGGGCCAAGCCAGGATCTTTGTATCAGGGACACCAACTTGGTTTACGCCCAGTTCATAAAGGGCAAGGACAGGAGAATTGGTCAGCGTCACAACCCGTTTGGGCCTCTTTTCAAGGCACAAGGCATCTGGAAAGCCTTGTTTCTGCAGGCTTTCCGGATAGGAAAGGACGAAGGGGGCTCTTCCGCTTGAGGATTCGGAAGCGGATTCCTTTAAGGAGCAGCCAGCAAAAAGAAAGGTACAGAGGCAGCAAATGAGGGTTATGATTCGTTTCATTAATTAGTTTCTCCTAACTATAAAATGAATTAGCTCTTTAATTATCAAATTCTACCTTGATTTTAAATTAGTTATAACTAACTTAGGCTAGTATAGCATAGTCATTCAACGCTCGTCAACATTCACCGCGATGAGAAACAGGAAAAGGACCGGGAAAAGTCCCAGTCCTTTGGTCTTGTTAGAAGGTGAATTCCACGCCGGCCCGCCACGTGCGTCCATTGATGGAATAAGCATCCGTATCAGGGAACTGCTTGTCAAAGATGTTGTCCACACCTGCATAAAGGTGCGTGTTCCGATTAAGATCCTTGGTAACGACAAAGTTTGTTGTACTGTAGGTATAGTTCTTTCCTTCACCGCTTAGATAATCCCGATACCACGTATTGTAGAGGGTGGCACTCCAGGGTTTTTCCTTACCCGACAGATAGGTCAGTTCGACAATGCCATTGTTGCGGGCCCGGCCCGTCAGGCGGGTATTGGTTTCACTGTTTTTCGCATCGAGGTAGGTATAGGTTGCTCTGGCGCTCCAGTGATCATCAAAACGGTAATTGTATTCGCCTTCAATCCCATTCATTTCCACCTTGTTCACGTTGACGTATTGGTAGCGCGTGGTCGACCCAAAGCGCCCGATGAGCTGGGTATCGATGAGGTTATCAATTTTGTTGTGGAAGTAAGAGAGTTTCCCGCTGCTCTTGCCTTTTTCCGCTTCGATGCCAATATCAAAGGTGCGGGATTTTTCCGGTTCCAGTGCATCATTCCCCCAGACCTGATAGGAGAAGCGGCCGAAATTGTGTTCCATGCGGGAATAAAGTTCGAAGATGGTCGGTGCGCGGTAGCCGAGACCATAGTTCAGTTTGACCCGTGCCGCATCACTAAATTCATAAGTTAGGCCGGCCCGCGGGGAAAGTTGGGCGCCGAAGCTGTCGAAATGATCCCAGCGTACGGAAGGAACGAAGAAGAGCTTCTCCGTCAGCTGCCATTCATCCTGGAGGTAGGCGGCATAGGAATCCATGCTCTGTTCGGAGTAGATACTGGAAAGCCCCAAATAGTTTTCTACCCGGTTGTGACCTTCAATGGTGCCAAGACGCGTTCCCCCAACTTTCTGATGGCGGTATTCGCCGCCAAAGGTGATGGCATGGTCCTCATTGGGACGGTAGGTGTTCTTTGCTTCCGTCACGGTCGTTTCATACTTGGCATGGTCAAAGCCCGTCCAGTTGCCGCCCCGCGACGTGCGGGATTCCTTACCCAGCCGGTCATAGTAGACCTGGAATTCATAGTCGTTTTTATCATCAAAGCCAAAGTATTTCACATGATAGTCCTGACGGTTATTGTCGTACCAAGTCGTCGAATCAGGCGTCCCCGACGTAAAGGTGCGATACTGTTCCTTCAGGAAGGAAACCCCTGCTTCAATCCCGGAATGGTCGTCAAAACGATAGGTGCTGTTGAAATTGAGATACCGGCGCGGACCATACATGTTGGTGCTGCCGTCCGTATCGATTTTGCGTACATCGCGCACGTTAAAGTCCACATTCATATTGAACTTACCCACGTTGCCCGTGGAAACGCCGCCATAAACGGATTGTTCCCGTCCGCCTAAGTCCGTTCCGACATAACCGCCGGCTTTCTGGTTTTTCTTCGTGATGATGTTGATGACGCCGCCCATGGCGTCACTCCCATAAAGAGCGGAGCCAGAGCCGCGGACAATCTCAATGCGGTCAACGGCATGGATGTTCATGCGGTTCAGCTCATAGACATTCATGGTTTGCCCTGAATCCTCACTTGCCAGGCGCCGCCCATCCACAAGGATCAGGGTGGCATTCGTACCCATGCCGCGCAGGGAAACATTGTTGCCGACCATGGCGGCTTCCTGCACGTCAAGCCCGTTTACGAGCTTTAACGCATCGCGGACATTATAAGCCCCTTTTTCTTTCATTTCTTCCTGGGTGATGACTTCCGTCGACATAGGCACTTTCTTTTCTTCAAGTTTGGTCTTGGTCGCCGTAACAACTGTTTCTCCTAGGTCATAGGTCGGCAGGGACTGACTTGCACAAGCCGTACGATACGTACCAAAAAGCAAGGAAAATAAGACGCCAAGGGTGAGTATCCGGTTCATTTTATACTGGTTCTGCATCAAAGGCTCCTCCATCCTGGAATGATCGTTCTTACCTGCTCCATCTTCCATCATCTGTAAAAAGCGCTGCAGGTCGCGCTCGTTCCCTCTTTATAGGGAACACCAAAAAGGCATAGTTAGTTTATACTAATATAAGCCGATAAGAGTCTCCTTGTTTCCTCTCGTTTTACTAGCTTCATAGTTAGTTATAACTAACCTCGCATACTATAGCATGTCTTTTTCGTTCCGTCAACCATTTTTATGAAGAAATGATGAAAAAAAAGAGCCGCACGAGGCGGCTCCTTACGAGCTATCCGTTATTTCAGTTCATATCCGGCTTTTTCGATGACGGCCCTTGCAGCCTCATGGTCAAGCGGAGCAGAAAGGACAACTTGAACTTCACCCGTTTCATGGGAAGGCATGGCACTTACTACAGAAGGCAGGCTTTCGAGGGCTTTTTTCACCCGGCCTTCACAGTGGGCACACATCATGCCCGTTACATGAAGGGTCTCTTTTTCCTCTCCTACACTCATGATTCCTCCATAGCGATAACCGGCCTTTATTACAGCTGCTTCGGCGGCTTTTTCGTCAAGGGGCGCCGAAAGTACAATATGGACCTTATTTTGCGTATGGTCCGCCACAGCACTTACTACGCCGGGCAGGGCTTCAAGAGCCTTTTTCACATGAGCCTCACAGTGACTGCAGGTCATCCCTGTCACGACAAGATCTTCTTTCAGGGCAGCGCTCGGCACTTGTTCCGCCGCTTTTTTCTTCTGGGAAGCGGCTTTTTGAACGGAGACAGGCCCCACTTCTACATGGTACTTTGCCTTATCTCCCGAAGCATCATGGATCTTCGTAAGGTTCAGGCGCAAGGCATTCATGCAGACCGTAAAGCTCGACAGGCTCATAGCAGCGGCGCCCACCATGGGGTTCATCTTAATGCCGGGGATGAGACCCGCGGCAAGAGGAATGCAGATGACATTGTAGAAGAAGGCCCAGAAAAGATTTTCGTGGATGTTCCTGACGGTACTGCGGCTAAGACGCACGGCGGCGGAAACGTCGGTCAGTTTGCTGTTCATGAGCACGATATCGGCCGAATCAATGGCGACATCGGCACCGGCACCGATGGCAATACCAATATCAGCACGGGTAAGGGCCGGCGCGTCGTTGATGCCGTCGCCCACCATGGCAACCCTGCCATATTTCTGGAGCTCGCGGATGACCGTTTCCTTTCCATCGGGCAGCACACCGGCAATGACACGGTCCACACCGGCTTCGCGGCCAATGCTTTCTGCCGTCTTTTCATTGTCCCCTGTTAGCATGACTACGGTAAGGCCCATTTTCTGCAGTTCCTTGATGGCCTTGGGAGAATCTTCCTTGATGACGTCAGCGACAGCAATCATACCGATAACAATCCCATCAAGGGCAAAAAGAAGCGGTGTCCGGCCTTTTTCGGCCAGCGCTTCAGCCTGCCTTTCCAAAGATGGATCCAGACGGGCACTTCCTTTTATATAGCTAAGACTGCCGCCAAGAAGGACAGAGTCTCCTTTTTTTGCCGTCAGGCCATTGCCGGGGAGGATGGAAAAGTCATCGACGGCTTCTGCGGCAAGCTTCCGGGAAAGGGCTTCTTCCACAACGGCTTTGGCAAGGGGATGTTCAGATTTTTGTTCCAGGTCATAGGCAAGCTGGAGGAGGGTCCTTTCCGTTACGCCTGCAGCGGGAACAAGGTCTGTGACTTTCGGCTGTCCCTTGGTAATGGTTCCCGTCTTATCAAGGGCCACAATGCTCACTTTCCCCGCGATTTCAAGGGATTCACTGGTTTTAAAGAGGATGCCATTTTTGGCGCCGACACCATTTCCCACCATGATGGCAACCGGCGTTGCAAGACCCAGGGCACAAGGACAGGCCACCACGAGAATGGCGATGCCGCGGGCAATCGCCTCTCCAAAGGAAGCTCCGACAAAGAGCCAGCCTGCGGTGGCAATCACGGCAAGGGCAATGATGGTCGGGACAAAGTACATGGAAACTGTATCGGCAATACGGGCTATAGGTGCCTTCGTCGCCGACGCGTCGCTCACAAGCTTGATGATCTGGGACAGGGTCGTGTCCTCACCGACGCGAGTGGCACGGCATTCCAGGTAGCCCGATTGGTTTGTTGTGGCCGTCTGCACCTTATCACCGGGCTTTTTGTCAACGGGCAGGCTTTCCCCCGTCAGGGCCGCTTCGTTGACAGCACTGGTCCCTTTGATGACATCCCCATCAACGGGGATGTTTTCCCCCGGACGAACAACAAAAACATCGCCAATCTTCACTGTCTCGATGGGAACGGTCGTTTCCTTGCCATCAATAAGCAAGGTGGCTGTCTTAGGCGCCATCTTCATGAGGCCCTTGAGAGCGTCCGTCGTGCGGCCCTTGGAAATGGATTCCAAGGTCTTTCCCACCGTAATGAGGGCAGGAATCATGGCGGCCGATTCGAAGTAAAGGTCCTGCATATAACGCATCATGAGTTCCTGCTGCGCCGCACCATGCGTGCCAAGGTACGTGATATCATACAGGACATAGAGGCTCCACAGGAAAGATACACCCGAGCCCAAGGCAACAAGGGTATCCATGTTGGGGGCCAGATGCTTCATGCTCTTGAAACCGCTGATGAAAAAGGCGCGGTTGATGAACATAACGATGAGAGCAAGGAGCAGCTGCGTAATGCCCATGCCGTAAAGGTTCCCATCAAGGAAGGCTGGCAGCGGAAAATGGAGCATATTGTGTCCCATGGTCAGATACATGAGGACGAGCAGAAAACCAATGGAATAGACGAGACGCCGCTTCAGTTTAGGCGTTTCCGTATCCTTTAAGGCGTCATCAGAAGCAGGCTTCGCGCTCGTACCGTCCGCCCCTTTGGGAGACGCACCATACCCTGCATCTTCTACAGCCTTGATGATGGCTTCATTCGTCGCGTCCCCTTCGACGCCCATGCTGTTTGTTAAAAGGGAGACAGACACACTTGTAACGCCGGGCACGCCGGCGACGGCCTTTTCTACGTGGGCCTGACAGGAAGCACAGGTCATGCCCTCGACCTTGAATTGTTTCATTGAGGATTCCTCCTTTGATTCTCATCTACTATACCCTACCACGGTATTGTTTTCATCCTTATCTTACTCGACAGGTCCCTATTTGTCAATGGGAAAGACTACTTTTTTGCTAGAAATTTGTCATGACTAACTAAAAGGAAAAGAAAAAGTCCTGCCAGGTCATGCCTGCAGGAGCTTTTCTTCATATTCCCCAAGGACGGCAAGCAGTGCCTCCTCGGTCTGGGCCTGATTGATGGTATTGCGGTAATAGGCGCTGTGCGGCAGCCCTGTTAGGTACATGGCACCGTGGTGCCGCATTTCCCGGACGCCGACGCGCTCGCCTTTAAAAAGAATGAGGTCGTGGAGGTGGCGGCGAATCATGGCAAAGCGTTCCTGAACGGAAACAGGAGAAATCGCTTTTCCATGCAAAAGGGCCTTCACGTCCCGGAAGATCCAGGGATTGCCTTCGGCGCCACGGGCAATCATGACACCGTCGCAGCCCGTTTCTTCCTTCATGCGCAGAGCATCTTCGGCGTGGAAGATATCACCGTTGCCAAGGACGGGAATTCCGACACTTTCCTTGACGGCGCGGATGATGTCCCAATCTGCCTTTCCTTGGTAGAACTGGGCCCGCGTCCTGCCGTGGACACAGACAGCGCTGACGCCGGCCTTTTCTGCCATTTGGGCAATCACAACGGCATTTTTATGGGCCTCATCCCAACCGGCCCGGAACTTAACCGTTACGGGGACCGAAACGGCGTCCACAAGGGCGGCGAGAATGGCATAGACCTTGTCCGGGTTCTTCATGAGAGCGGACCCTTCGCCATTTGAAACAATCTTATGGACGGGGCAGCCCATATTGACATCAATCATATCGGCACCGCGTGATTCAACAATCTTTCCTGCGGCGACAAGTTCCGACGGAACGGAACCAAAAAGCTGAATCGCCGTCGGATGCTCCTTGGGATCGATGGTGAGCATGGCAAAGGTCTTTTGATTCTTATATAAAAGGGCCTTGGCACTCACCATCTCAGATACCGTATAGTCCGCTCCATTTTCCCGGCAGATGACGCGAAAGGGCAGGTCCGTCACTCCTGCCATGGGCGCCAGGACGACAGGGAAAGGGGGCACTTTGAAAGAAAACATACCTTCCTCCATGGATAAAAGAAGCGGCGTTTCCGCTTATGGAAAAACGCCGCCAGAACTTGCTCTATTGTTTGCGGTTCATCTTGTGAAGGATCAGGAGTCCTTCCAAGGTCAGGAATGGTTCGACGACGTCGACAAGTTCCGATTCGGAAGCCATGAGCTTGCCAAAGCCGCCCGTGACAACGACAAAGGCCTGCCCGCCCAATTCTTTTTTCATACGCGTAATGATGCCGTCCATTTGGCCAACAAAACCAAAGATGACACCGCTGCGCATGGCATGGATCGTATCATGGCAAATGGCCATTTTCGGTTTGATCAGTTCAATGCGGGGCAGCTTGGCCGCTTTTTGGAAAAGGGCTTCCGTTGAAATGCCAATGCCCGGGGCAATGGCACCGCCCAGATATTCCCCATCAGGACGGAGGGCACAGAACGTCGTTGCCGTACCAAAGTCAATAATGATGAGGTTGCCTTTATCGCCATACATATGGTGGGCAGCCACCGCATTGACGATACGGTCCGCACCGATTTCATTGGGATGGTCATAGTCAAGCTTAAGGCCCGTGTTGCAGTTACTGGTAACAACAAAGGGCGTAATGCCGAAATAGCGTTTGCACATATTGCAGAGAGGCACCAGAAGGGGCGGAACAACGGTGGAAACGATGATGTCCTTGACGGCCTTCATATCGACACCGCCAGCCTGGAACATGCTGCCTAGGATAATGCCGAATTCATCGCTTGTCCGAGAACGGCTGCTGGACAGTCTCCAGTGAGCAATCCATTCCTTTCCGTCGTGCACGCCAACGACGATGTTTGTGTTGCCAATATCCATTACCATTAACATGAGATGAGTTTCCTCCTTGGAAAGTTGCGGGTTTTGATGGAATTGTGCATATGGCAGCAGGGGTCCTTCACGCCGTACCGCCTGCCGCATAAACGACTACATTATACCAAAGATAAGGAACTTTGCAAGAAGCGATTCAGTGCCTTGGCAAAAATATAGGCAAAAGCGGCGCCTTTCGGCACTTGCTTTGCCTATCATTGTTAACCTCTTATTGATACTTGCCCTTTCCTTGGGCGGGGCGAATGGAAACATCACCGGCTAGGACCCGCTCCACATGCCCATTTTCGCGGCGCACCAAAAGGGCCCCTTCTTCATCGATGTCCTCAGCTTTTCCTGTATAGGTCGTGTCCGGGGCGATGACCTTCACCATACGTCCCAAGGTCACGGAATAGCGGCGCCATTCATCGAGAATGGGGCCAAAGCCTTCCTTGAGGACCGTCTCATAGCAAGTCTCTAGATGATCGAGGACCTTAGCCAAGAGGGCCACCCGATCCGTTGGTTTTTCTGCCACATCATCGATGGAAACGGCAGACTCCCGAAGGGCTTCAGGGACCATGCTTTGGGGAACGCAGACGTTGATGCCGATGCCAACGACAAGATAGTTGATGTGACCAAATTCAGCACTCATTTCCGTCAGGATGCCTACAAGCTTGCGTCCTTCAAGCAGAATGTCATTCGGCCATTTGATTTCGGCCTTGACGCCGCACAATTCACGCACAGCGCGGACCACCGCAACGGCAGCAAGAAGGGTCATCTTGGGGGCTTCCTGAGGCAGGAAGGTTGGTTTTAGCAGCAGAGAGAACCAAAGTCCCTTTCCATAGGGACTGAACCAGCCCCGAGCCAGACGTCCTTTCCCTACGGACTGTTCCTCAGCCACGCAGACCGTCCCATCAGGAGCGCCCTGAAGAGCCATTTTCTTTAAGAGATCGTTCGTAGAGGGAATGACGTCTTCATAGGCCATGTTTCGGCCGATAAACCGTGTATGGAGATGGCGGGAAATTTCCTCGGGAAGGAGCTTATTCGGAACGCTCACGAGAACATAGCCCTTTTTGGTATAGGCCTCGATTCCATAGCCCATTTTCTTGAGGCTCTGGATATGTTTCCAGACCGCCGTTCTTGTAATGCCAAAGTGATTGGCCAGGTCCTGGCCCGATACGGGCTGGGGTGCTTTTTCCCGCAGAAGGTTCAAGATTTCACTGCGCATGCATCATCTTCCTTTCTATCTGACCCGTAAAGGAAAAGGCGCCTGCGGCGCCTCTTCCCCTGTTTCTGTCTATCAACCAAGGGGCTGGGAATCATCCTTGGGAAGGGGGCCTTCCTGACGAGCAGAAGGAGGATTTACTTCCGGCAGTGTCTCCCCTTCCAGCTTTACAGGATCCATTGGGGAGCCCTCCTTTGAGGACGCCTCTTCCCCTTTTTCAAGGATCCGGCCATATTCCACAAGTTCCTTGATTTCATGCTCTTCCAAGGTTTCCCGCTCAATAAGCGCCTGAGCAATGAGGTGAAGTTTATCGATATTATCTTGCAGGAGCTTGACTGTCCCTTCATAGGCTTCATCAATGAAACGGCGGATTTCACCGTCGATTTCGGCAGCAATCTTTTCGCTGTACATATTTTCATGACCAATATCACGGCCCAGGAAAACTTGTTGCTGGCGATGGCCAAAGGTGACAGCGCCCAGACGTTCACTCATGCCATATTCACAGGTCATCTGGCGGGCCAGTTCTGTAGCGCGCTGCAAATCATTGCTAGCGCCGCTTGAAATCTCATGAAGGACGAGGGCTTCCGCCACGCGGCCGCCCAAAAGGACCTTCAGTTCATCCAAAAGCTCACTGCGCGTAGCATAATAACGGTCTTCTTTCGGAAGGCTCAGGGTATAGCCGCCAGCTCTTCCACGGGGAATGATCGTAACCTTGTGGACGGGATCCGTGTGATCTAGGAGCATACCCACCAAGGTGTGACCTCCTTCATGATAGGCCGTAAGGCGTTTTTCATTGTCGCTGATGACGCGGCTGCGTCGTTCCGGTCCCATCATGACCCGTTCCGCCGCTTCTTCCAGGTCACTCATGGTGATGGTCATCTGGTTATGACGGGCTGCAAGAAGGGCCCCTTCATTGACGAGGTTGGCAAGATCTGCGCCCGTAAAGCCCGGCGTACGGCGGGCCAAGACTTCCATATCGACATTGCTGTCGATGGGTTTGCCTTTGGCATGGACCTTAAGAATAGCAAGGCGGCCTCGAATATCAGGACGGTCAACAACAATCTGACGGTCAAAACGGCCCGGACGGAGCAGAGCTGGATCAAGGATATCTGGACGGTTTGTGGCGGCAATCATGATGATGCCTTCATTGGCACCAAATCCATCCATCTCGACAAGGAGCTGGTTCAAGGTCTGTTCCCGCTCGTCGTGACCGCCGCCAAGGCCAGCCCCGCGCTGACGGCCGACCGCATCGATTTCATCGATGAAGACGATGCAGGGTGCGTTCTTCTTGGCTTGGTCAAAGAGGTCACGAACACGGGAAGCCCCGACCCCAACAAACATTTCAACAAAATCAGAACCAGAAATGCTAAAGAAAGGCACGCCCGCTTCCCCGGCAACAGCTTTTGCGAGGAGCGTCTTACCGGTACCAGGGGGCCCATACAGGAGGACACCCTTGGGAATCTTGGCCCCGAGCTGGTTATATTTCTGCGGGGCCTTGAGAAATTCCACCACTTCCCGCAGTTCCTGTTTGGCTTCGTCAGCACCGGCCACATCCCGGAAGAGGACGCGGCTCTTGCCGTCGCCATAGAGCTTTGCCTTGCTCTTGCCAAAGCTCATGACCCGGCTGCCGCCGCCCTGGGCATTGTTCATCATGAAGAACCACAGGACGACAATGACGATCATGGGCAGGACACTGGTAAGGATGCTGCTCCAGAAAGAAGGCTGGGGTGGCAGTTCTGCCTTGATTTCCACATCGCGGCTGCGCAACGTGTCAACCATCTTGTCATCGCGGGGTGCAACGGTCGTAAATTCGGAGCCATTCTTGAGTCTCCCCTTGATAACGGAATTATCGACGATGGTGACGCTCTGTACATCATCCTGCTGGACTTCCTTCATAAAATTGCTGTAGCTCATATCGTTCTTCGGAGCATTGGATGCATTGTAGTAATCATAGATCCAAAGGCCGAGGATAAAGACGAGCAGGTAGAAAAAAATGTTTCTAAAGAATCTTGTCACGGTATCCTCCTCTCCCAAAAGATCTGGGATCTTCTGGGATCTATTTATTTTTCATAGACGGAACGCTTCAGGATGCCAACATAAGGAAGCGTACGGTAATCTTCATTGTAATCAAGGCCAAAGCCGACAACAAATTCATCGGGAATGACAAAGCCGTAATAATCAGGCACCATTTTCACAAGGCGCCGTTCCTTTTTATCAAGCATGGCCGCAAGGCGAATACTCTTGCAGTTACGGGTTCTGAAAAGTTCACGGACGGCTTTTAGGGTCAGTCCGGAATCGACCACATCATCAACGATGAGGACGTTTTTTCCAGCAAGGTTCCGGGACGTATCGAACTGGATGTCGACCTTCCCCGACGTGGACGTCCCTGACCCGTAGGATGAAACTTTCAGGAAATCAATCTGAGTGGGAACGCTCAAATGCTGCGTCAGTTCCATCATAAAATAGGAAGCCCCTTTTAACAGGCCAATGACGAGGAGTTCTTCCCCTTCATAATCCTTGCTGATTTCTGCAGCCATTTCGGCAATGCGCGTCTTGAGGGTCTTTTCATCGATCAAGACTTTTTCAATATTGGGATGCATGTCTTTGTTTCTCCTTTATCTCCAGTTTCTTTTCCCTTTGAGCGGCCCGATCAGTTTCATGGCGTCCGGCCATCAGGCGACCGTTGATATAGATGAGCCGTACATGACCGGGTACGTCAAGGCTCTTTCCGCTGATCCCCTTTTCAATGAGCCGCAGGATCTTTTTCACATGATCAAATCCCAGTTCCTCTCCACCGACACCTTTGACCGCCAGACGGATGACGCGGCTTTTGATGGCCAGATCAAGCTTGTCAAAGGTCGGTCCTACATCGATATCGTAGGTTCCAAAGATGTTGCGGGAAAAGGAGTCCAGATATTTTTGAGCCATTTTTTCAAGATAAGCCTCATCACTTTGGGCTACAGCAGCCGCCTGCACGAGGGCTGCCTTGATACGGGGATTTTTAGTTGCAAGAAGAGGCAAAAGCTCCAAGCGGACCCAGTTGCGCAAAAGGGCAGGATTACCGTTTGTCGAATCCGTTCGGTACGAAAGCCCTTCTTCCTTGCAGTACGTTTCCATGTTCTTCCGGGTTGCAGCAAGAAAGGGTCTGGCAATGTATCCGTTGACAGGCAGCATGCCTCTAAGCCCCCGCGTTCCCGTCCCTCGGACAAGATTCATGAGAATGGTCTCGGCCTGATCATCTTCATGATGGGCTACAAAAATTCCTTGGGCCCCTACTTTTTTACGGTAGGTTTCAAGTGCCTCATAGCGCAGACGCCGGGCTGCATCTTCCAAGGAGAGACCCTCTTTTTCCTTGAGGGCCTGGGGATCGATATCAAATTGGGTATAGGATAAGTCCCTATCCTTGCAGAAAGCTGAAACAAAACGGGCATCTTCATCGGCTTCTTCGCCCCGCAGATGATGGTGGACATGGGCCACAAGGACCGTCACGTCATCTTCTTCCGCGGCTTTTGCCATAATATCCGTAAGCGTCAGGGAATCGGCACCGCCCGAGCAGGCGGCAATGACGGTTCCTCCTTCTTGCCATAGGCGAGAAGTCCGAACCATATTCATCAGGCTCTCTTCGAGCACACTCATTTCATCACCTCAAAACCAAAGAAGGGGCTGTCAAATAAGAACAGCCCCTTGAAACCCGCAACCGCTTCATGCAGTAAGGATCTCGGGTCTTTATCCAGGAAGCGCCGTTCAGTCACCTCGACGGGCGCCGCGGCCTCCCCTTTTGGATTCCGTATTCCGTTTTAAGTCCAGGAGACGATCATCACTTTCCTTGAGGAAACGGGACAACTTATCCTCGAAGCTCATCGGTCCCTGCGGACGACCTGCACCACCTGGGCGGCCTTCGAACTTGCGTTCCCCGCTAAAACGTCTTTCTCCTGGTTTTCTATCACCATGATGTTCACCCGGTTTGCGGCCTTCGAATTTACGGCCTTCAAACTTCCTGCCTTCCCCTCCATGTTCATTTTTCTGTTCCGCAGGGGGCATCAGGGCCTTCATGGACAGACCGATCTTACCTTTTTCATCAATAGAGACGACCTTGACCGTCACCTTCTGTTTCACCATCAGGAAGTCATGCACGTCCTTGACAAAGACATTGGAGACCTCAGAGATGTGAATCAATCCTACTTTGTTTTCAGGGAGCTCCACAAACGCTCCAAAATTCGTGATACCGGTAACAATGCCGTCAACGACTGCACCTTTTTCCAAAGCCATAAGTCAAAGAAATCCTCCTTTAGGGTTGTGTTACGTTAACCATTATACCGTTGTTTGGAAAGTTCCGTCAAGTCCCTTTCTTCCTATGCTTGAGGCCTTCCTTCCCGTTAGGAAGCAAAAAAAGAAGGCCCCCATCCGTAAGCGGGCCCCCCTATTTTTTCTTTTCATCCACGATGAAGAGCGGAACTTCATTTTTCCCCACCATGTTATGTTCATCGCGGGCAACCTTTTCTACATATTTGGGATCATGGAGATTGCTGCGTTCTTCTTCCAAACGTTCATTGTCCTTTTCGATGGCCTTGATCTTTTCACTGCTCTTGACGGTCTCCTTGCGGACAAGGTAAAGGTCATAGGCTTGTTTTCCAAGCTGGTACAGAGAAATGACAGCAATCAGGATAATGACCAGTCCCAGCCCCCGAAGAGCCAATTCCTTGGCACTTTTCAGCTTTTTCCGTTTGCCTTCAGACATGGTGATGTCTCCCCTCGCGATTCCATACAAAAACGAGCCCGATACCAATCGGCATCGGGCAATCATGCAAAATTATTTGTTGACGGCGTCTTTGAAAGCTTTGCCAGCCTTGAAAGCAGGAACAGTAGCCTTCTTGATTTTGATGGTTTCGCCGGTGCGAGGATTCTTGCCGTTGCGAGCTTTGCGTACCCGAGCTTCGAAGGTACCGAAGCCAATCAGCTGAACCTTGTCTTTTTGAGCAATGGCTTCTTTAACGGTATCAATAAATGCGTTTACAGCCTTTTCTGCGTCTTTTTTAGGCATAGCAGTCTTGGACGCAACTTCAGAGATTAATTCACTTTTGTTCATAAGTAAGTCCTCCTCAATACTGATTGCGCCTTTCGGCGCTTTGGCTACCGTTATGGTATCACAAACAGTATGAAAATGCACGCTTTTTTTTGGAAAAAGCTAGATTTTTTCCCGTTTTACCGACTTCCAAAGCAAAATCATCTCGTCAAGGGATAAATTTTCCCATTTTTTATTTTTTTCGGAAAGAATTTCTTCCATTTTCCGAAAACGTTTTTCATATTTGACATTGGCTCGGTGAAGGGCTGTCTCCGGTTCAAGTCCCAGTTTCCTTGCATAGACGGAGAGGGCAAAAAACAGATCTCCCAATTCCTCTTCTACATGGTCCTTATTTTTGGACAAAATAGCTTCTGTCAATTCGTTTTCTTCCTCTTTGACCTTCTCATAAGCGCAATCTGCATCGGGCCAGTCAAATCCTCTGCGGCTAGACCGTTCACTGAGCTTATAGGCCCGCATCAGGCTCGGCAGGTCTCGGGCAATGCCATCAAGGGCACTTTTGCGTTCCTTTTTCTCTTCTGCTTTGAGGGCATCCCAATTCTTGAGAAGCTCCTCCGCGCTTCCGACCGTGACCGTACCATAAACATGGGGATGACGGTGGATGAGTTTCCGGGACACATCCGTAATAACGTCCTGCATCGTAAAGGCCCCCACTTCTTCTGCCAGACGGGCATGAAAGACCACCTGAAAAAGGACATCCCCCAACTCTTCCCGGATGCCTTTTACATCGCCATCATCGATGGCTTCAAGGAGCTCATAGACTTCTTCCACAAGTTCCCGGCGCATACTCTTATGATCCTGGGCCTGATCCCAAGGACAGCCTCCAGGGCTGCGCAGCGTCCGTACGACATCCATAAGCGGTGTCAGGTCCATGACACCCTCTTCTTTTTTCTTATCCATGGTGTCTCCTTTTCTTTTTAAGCACGTGGAAGGGAACCTCTCTCAAAACCAGAAGCAGGAGCCCGTAAAAGAGGGCACCGGCACCAACGGCTCCCAAGGTGCTCGTTACGAGACCCAGCTTCAGCAGTAGGGTCCTATTTACCCAAAGGACGGCGCCGCCCATCAAAAGGGACGCCAATAGAGCGCGCAGAAACGTCTTTACGGGCAAGACAATCCTTTCCAGTCGGTAGGCGGCCGCAAGATTCATCATGGCGGAAAGGGCAAGACCGAGGTCCGTTGCCAAAGCGGCGCCGATAACATTCCAACGAGGCTGTGCGGCAAGGACCCAAAGGATCCCAACCTTGACGGCAAGGCCAAGGAACATGTTCACCATCGGGATCTTAGGCCGTCCCAGTCCCTGCAGGATGGCGGCAGTCACCTGATGCAGGCCCAGGAAAAAGACGGACGGGGCCAGAGCGGAAACAACGGGGCCTGCTGCTTTCATTCCATAAAGAACCTGGGAAACGGGCGTCCCTAACAGGTACATACCCACGGCCGCGGGAAAGGTAAAAAGAATGAGGATGCGCAGTGCCGTACGGGCCTTGTTCCGTACAGCGTCACAGTCGCCCAGGGCATGCGCTTCCGAAATGGCAGGCACCGTTGACCAGGCAAGGGAATTGGTCGGAATGGTTCCCATATTGACAAGAGGCATGGCCATTCCTGTAAGATAGCCCAAAGCCGTCGTCGAAGCCGCCACCGTAAAGCCAGCTGCAAGAAGACGGTCCGGCACGAGGATGATTTCCACAAGACCAACAAGGGGAATCATCAGGGTAGAAAGGGTCACAGGAAGCGCGAGGCTGACCAGTTCACGGAGGATAAAAGGCACCGAAATGGGTTCCTTAAGGGTCAAGTCCCTGCCCTCCCGCTTCCAGGCATGCTGCTGGCGCCGGTAGCAGAAAAGAAGGAAGAGCAGCCCAATCAGGGCCCCCGGAGCTGCTCCAAAAATAGCCCCGCCTGCCGCCATGGCAAGGCCCTTCGGGAGCAGCCACACCGAAAGGACCAGCATAAAGGCGACGCGGAAGAATTGTTCCAAAATCTGGGAAAGTGCCGTAGGCCGCATTTCCTGAAAGCCCTGGAAATAGCCCCGCAACCCTGCAAGGGGCACGGTCAAAAACAGGGCAGGCACGCAAAATAGCATGGGGACGAAGGCCCGTTCATCCTTGATGAGACCCGCTGAAAATAGGCAGGGGATCAGGCCATAGGCGGCAAGGCTTACGGCAAGACCCAAAAAGACCAGGAAAGGAAAAGACACCGTGACGACGCGACGCACACTTCCCCACTCCTTTTGGGCCGCATAACGGGCCACGATCAAGCTCATGGCGGCAGGGATACCTGCCGCGACAATGCCCACAAGAAGATTATATAAGGGATAAGCGAGTTGATAGAGTCCGATTCCTTCCCCGCCCAACAGGCGGGATAAAAAGATCCGGTTTACGGAAGCGAGGATTTTGACCATAAGTCCTGCTGCCGTCAGGATCAGGGTTCCTTTTACAAAGCGATCGGCCATAGGGTTCCTCCTTGTCAGTTCAGCAGGCGGGGCAGGTTCTTTTCGAGAAAAGTCAGGGCGTCGCTGACAGGGCCTGTTGTCCGCAAAACGAGCTGAGGTACGGGGTTAAGGCTGAAAGTAAGACGCGGCACATATTCCTTCACAAGGTCACGAATGGCATCGGGATTGGCCTTGCTGTGCGGGTTGAAGCGAATCGTCAGGGAACCGGGGCGCGCGGTGACGGCATCCACTACAAGGTCTCGGCACAGGGCCCGGATGGCAGCCACCCGCCACAGCGTCACGAGTTCCTTGGGCGGGGTTCCGAAACGGTCGATGATTTCATCCATGAAATCCTCCCGTTCTTCATACTTCATGCTGCCAAGACGGCGGTAGATTTCTAGTTTGTAGCGCGGGTTGTCGATGAAGTCATCCGGGATGTACGCATCAAGCTTCATATTGATGGTAGGGTCGTGAAGGACCTCTTCCGGACTCTTGCCTTCCTGGAGAGCTTTGATTGTGTCTTCCAGCAGGCGGCAGTAAAGAGCAAACCCTACACCGGCAATCTGGCCATGCTGCTCTGCCCCGAGAAGGTTCCCCGCGCCGCGGATCTCAAGGTCCCGCATGGCAATCTTGAAGCCAGCGCCAAGTTCCGTAAAATCGCGGATGGCCTGAAGGCGTTTTTGCGAGACTTCAGACAGGGCCTTATCCTTTTTATAAAGGAAATACGCATAAGCAAGGCGCGAAGAGCGTCCCACCCGTCCTCGCATCTGATAAAGCTGGGAAAGGCCAAAGTTTTCGGCCCCATCGATGATGATTGTATTGGCAAGGGGCACATCAAGTCCATTCTCGATGATGGTCGTTGAAAGCAGGACATCATAGTCCCCTTGGTAAAAGCCGACCATGACTTCTTCCAGTTCATCTTCCGTCATGCGGCCATGGGCTACACCAATAGACAGACCAGGAATCATTTCCCGCAGACGGTGGGCTATGCGGTCCAAGGCCTCAATCCGGTTATGGACATAGTAGATGCGGCCGCCACGGCGGATCTCCCGTTCAATGGCTTCTTTAACCATGCCATCATCGTATTCTGCCACATAGGTTTCTACTGGCAATCGGTCTTCCGGAGGTGATTCGATGACGCTCATATCCCGTCCCTTTACCAAGGCCAAATGGAGGGTCCGCGGAATAGGCGTTGCCGACAGGGTAAGGACATCGATGCCAGAACTCCACTGCTTGATTTTTTCCTTCTGGGCCACACCAAAACGCTGTTCCTCATCGATGATGAGAAGGCCCAGGTCCTTGAAGTGGACATCGGGCTGAATCAGGCGATGGGTGCCGATAACAATGTCAAGATCCCCTTTTGCAAGCTTATCCAGTGTATCCTTCTGCTCCTTACGGCTGCGGAAGCGACTCAGCATTTCAATTCTTACACCAAAGGCATCCATGCGGTTTTGAAAGGTGATGAGATGCTGCTGGGCAAGAACCGTCGTCGGGGCCATGACAGCCACCTGCTTGCCGTCCATGACCGCTTTGAAAGCTGCCCGGATGGCAACTTCCGTCTTGCCGTATCCCACGTCGCCGCACAAAAGACGCTCCATGGGAACAGGCTTTTCCATATCAGCCTTGATTTCTTGGATGGCTTTAAGCTGATCTGGCGTTTCCTCAAAAGGAAAACGGTCCTCAAATTCTTTCTGCCAAGGCGTATCCGGGGCAAAAGCATGTCCCGGCGTAATCTTTCGCTGGGCATAAAGGCGCAGGAGCTCCGAAGCAAGGATGGTGATAGCTTTTTGGGCCTTTTTCTTGGCTTTTTGCCAATCAGAGCGGCCCATACGGGATAAGCGTGGCGGCGTTCCTTCGCTGCCGATGTATTTATGGAGGAGCCCTACCTGTTCAACAGGCACATGAAGTTTGTCACCCTGGGCATATTGGAGCTTAAGGTAATCCCGATGGATGCCATCTATAACAATGGTCTCGACCCCTAAATAGCGGCCTATGCCCTGTGTATCATGGACGACATAGTCGCCTGCCTTGATATCCGTAAAATAAGTCAAGGCGGGACCGGCACCGCGAATTTTTTTCTTCTGCCGCCGCTCTTTGCGGGAACCGAAGATATCGGCTTCCGTTAGCAGGAGCCAGTTCTCATCCCAGAAATGAAATCCATGGGACAGGCCACCCTCAAAGACGGCTCCTCCCTTTTCCGGGATGAGGCTGCCTTTTTGGACAAAGGTCATGGGGAGCCCTTCATTTTGAAGATGTTGGGCCGTCCCAAACGCTTTGTCCCGGGTTCCCATCATGATGAGGGGATGGATGCCTTCTTTGATCCATCCTTTGAGATCCTTGATGAGAAGATCCCAGCTGCGGTTATAAGGCGCCGCAGCGCGCACCTTGATGGCAAGTCTGGGATAGGCTTGATAAAGGGGCTGGGAAAGGGCGCTCACAACAAGGAGATGACTCTTTTGGGAGCGCTCCAGCAGTTCCTTTTCCGAAAACAGCTGATCCTTGAATTCCCGGTTGTCAAGATAGGATTTCTTGGCTTCCTCAAAAAACGCGGAAGCTTCATCAAGGACAAGAAGCTGGTCAGGCGATACGTAATCAAGCAAGCTGGATTCCGCTTCCTTTTCGCCAGAAGCAATGGGCATGATATCAACCTTTGTGAGGCCGCCGATGCTGCGCTGGTCCTCCAAGGAAAAACGGCGGATGGCGTCGATGGTTTCATCAAACCATTCAATCCGGACCGGATCCTTGGCATTAATGGGAAAAATATCAAGGATGTCACCGCGAACGGAAAATTGGCCCAAGGTTTCGACTTGATCCGTGCGTTCATATCCCTCTTTAACTAGGCGCTCTATGAGCTTGTCACGATTTTTTTCATCCCCATGGGTCAAGGTGATGCTGTCCCGCAGAAGGCCATCAGGCCTTGGCAGTTTCTGGATGGCAGCTTCTGCCGTGACAAAGATGATGGCGGCTTCTTTTTTGAGAATCATCTCAAGGGCAGCTGCCCGTTCTGCCATGACCTCTTCATTGCGTGTATCGATTTCACCATGGATGAGTCCAAGCGGATAAAGTTCACGCATGGCCTGATCCGGATAAAACGGGGTCAGTTCACGGCGCAAAAGACGCACGTCTTCCCTTCGAGGGGTCAGGATGATCAACGGATCTGAGGCCTTACCAAAGGTTTGAAGAGCGCACAAAAAGCCGGCTTTGATGGATCCTGACAGGCCGGTCACTGTCAAAGGGCCTGAGGCCTTTTGCCAAGCTTGGATTCCTTCTTTTGTTGTCTTTTCCCGCCCTAATAGGCGGATCAATTCATTCATCATGTTTGCTATCCATTTCCTACACAAAACAAGGAATCAAAACAAAGCGGGGCCGCACCGCATGACAGGGTCATGAGATGCCGCTCCCGCTTCTGGATTTCCTATAAGATTACAGTTTGATATTGATATTGCTGCGATCAAAGGTGTGGACAGCATCAACGAAACGGACCGTGCCCGTTGCATAGCGCATGGAAATCGTATGGGTACGAGCGCCGTTTCCGAAGAAGTTGACGCCGTGGAGCAGATCACAGTTCGTGATTCCTGAAGCGGTGAACATAACGTCATCACCCTTTACCAGATCATCAATGGTGAGGATTTGCTTCACATCGGAAATGCCCATCTTATGGCAGCGTTCTTCCTGTTCTTCATTTTCCGGGCAGAGGCGGGCCTGCATATCGCCACCCAAGCATTTGAGTCCAGCTGCAGCAAGAACACCTTCCGGGGCACCGCCGCGACCGATGTACATATGGATACCGGTTCCTTCGATTCCTGCATTGATAATTGGATCGACGTCCCCATCGCTGATAAGACGGATCCGGGCGCCAGCTGCCCTCACTTCTTCAATGATCTTGCGATGACGTGGACGGTCAAGGGCAACAACCGTAAGGTCACCGACTCCGCGGTTCAGGGCCTTGGCAACCCGTTCGAGGTTAGCGGAAACGGGATCATCGATGTTGATGCAGCCTTTGGCACGGGGACCGACAGCAATCTTGTCCATGTACATATCAGGCGCATGGAGCAGGCATCCTTTCGGAGCAATCGCAATAACGGCAATGGCACCGGGCTGTCCTTTAGCAACAAGGTTCGTGCCTTCAACAGGGTCGACAGCGATATCCACTTCAGGGCCGCCGGCACCGACATGTTCCCCAATGTAGAGCATCGGAGCCTCGTCCATTTCGCCTTCGCCGATGACGACGGTCCCACTGATGTTTACCGTATCAAACATCTTGCGCATAGCATCGACGGCCAGTTGGTCAATGCCGTTTTTATCCCCACGGCCAACGCCTCTGGCGCTCGCAATGGCTGCAGCTTCCGTTACGCGTACAAATTCCATGGATAATTCTCTGTTCATCATTACGCCTCCATTATCTTGTTGGGCTGGATTTTCTAACATCTGCCAGCCGTCTCCCTCCTTATGAGGGAACCTGCTTCATGGGGTGCAGCCTGCCGCATCCCCTCTTATCACAACAGGAGGGCAGGAAAGGATTTTCCTGCTTCTGTCATAAACTCAATGCTTCTGGTTTTTCAAGGCAGCCGCAATGAACGCTTTAAACAGCGGATGCGGATTGGTCGGACGGGATTTCAGTTCCGGATGGAACTGGACCCCAACATACCAAGGATGTTCGCTTTCCGGCAGTTCGACAATTTCCGTCAGTTTGCCGTTAGGCAACGTCCCAGCCTGAACCAGTCCATGGGAGAAGAGTTCTTCCTTAAGGTCGTTGTTGACTTCATAGCGATGACGATGGCGTTCGCTGATGAGGTCGGTTCCATAAGCTTCTTCGGCATGGCTGCCGGCAATGAGCTTACAGGGGTACTTCCCAAGACGCATGGTTCCACCCTTGATTTCAACGCTCATCTGTTCCGGCATGAGGTAAATCACAGGATACGGCGTAGCTTCATCAAATTCCGTGCTGTTGGCCTTCTTCATACCGCATACGTTGCGAGCATATTCGATGACAGCGCACTGCATGCCAAGGCAGATACCAAAGAAAGGAATCTTGTGTTCCCGGGCATACTGGGCAGAACGAATCATGCCCTCAATTCCGCGGTCACCAAAGCCGCCGGGGATAAGGATCCCATCAATGCCCTTGAAGATTTCGTCAAGATTTGCTTCCGGGCTTTCCACATCAACCGCATTGATGTATTCGATTTCCACATCGGCATGGTTGTAGAAGCTGGCATGCTTCAAGGCTTCGACGATACTGATGTAAGCATCGGGCAGTTCGACGTATTTTCCTACGACGCCGATTTTCGTCTTGTCCTTGTGGGGGGCCATGATCTTGTCGACCATGTCCTTCCATTCCTTCATGTCGCAGGGACGGTCTTCCATGTTGAGTTTCTTGAGGACGACCTTGTCCATGCCCTGTTCCTGGAGCAGGAGAGGCACTTCATAGATGCTCTTTGCCGTCAGGGCTTGGAAGACAGCATCCGTATCCACATCGCAGAACATGGCAATCTTTTCGCGCATTTCCTTGCTGACTTCATGCTCACTGCGGCAGACGAGGATATCCGGGGTGATGCCGATGCTGCGCAGTTCCTTTACGCTGTGCTGGGTCGGTTTGGTCTTCAGTTCGCCGGCAGCAGCAATATAAGGAACCAAGGTGACATGGATGTAGAGACAGTCATTGCGGGGTACATCCTTCTTGACTTGGCGAATGGCTTCAAGGAAGGGTTCACTTTCAATATCCCCTACAGTCCCGCCAATTTCCGTAATGACAAAATCCGCATTTTCTTCGCGGCCTACGCGGTAGACCCGTTCCTTGATCTCGTTGGTAATGTGAGGAATGACCTGTACCGTACGGCCCAGATAATCACCGCGACGTTCCTTGTCGATAACAGATTGGTAGATCCGGCCAGCCGTAACGTTGGAGTTGCGAGTCAAGTTGATATCGATGAAACGTTCATAATGGCCCAGGTCAAGGTCCGTCTCCGCGCCGTCATCGGTGACGAAAACTTCACCGTGCTGATACGGGCTCATCGTACCGGGATCGATATTGATGTAAGGATCGAATTTCTGGATCGTTACCCTATAGCCGCGGCTCTTGAGGAGACGGCCCAAGGACGCTGCCGTGATGCCCTTACCCAAAGACGAAACAACACCGCCCGTTACGAAAATATACTTGGTCATGTTTTTCCTCCCTTATCTGTTGTTGCTATAAAAAATTACATATGGTCCGGTGCGGAAACACCGAGAATCATCAAACCATGGCGCAGCGTATGGCGCGTGGCCATAATAAGGGCCAAACGAGCCTGCTGAAGTTTTGGATCGACGCCCAGCACGCGGCACTGATTATAAAACGAATGGAAAATACCGGCAAGTTCATAGACGTAATGGGCAATCTTATGGGGTGCCCGTTCAGCCGCTGCCGTTTCCACCAAATCCTCATAGTCACCCAGTTTCTTGATGAGGTCGATTTCCACTGGTTCCCCAAGAACTGACAGGTCACAGTGAGGATCGAGGGCAATGTGTTCCTCTTCCATCTGCTTCAAGATGCTGCAGATACGGGCATGGGCATACTGTACATAGTACACCGGGTTATCATTGGAATGTTCCGTTGCCAAAGTCAGGTCAAAGTCAAGCTGACTGTCCATGCTGCGCATGATGAAGAAATAGCGTGCAGCATCCGTTCCGACTTCTTCAATAAGCTCATTGAGTGTGACGGCCTTGCCCGTCCGCTTGCTCATCTTGACCAGTTCGCCATTGCGATAGAGGCTGACCATTTGCAGGATGAGAATCTCCAAATGGCTTGGATCGTACCCCAAGGCTTCCATGGCCGCTTTCACGCGGGTGATATAGCCGTGATGATCGGCTCCCCATAAGTTGATGATACGGTCAAACCCCCGCTGAAATTTATTTTGATGATAGGCAATATCGGCAGCAAAATAGGTCGACACCCCGTTGTCACGAATGACAACACGATCCTTATCATCCCCGAACTTAGTGGAACGGAACCAGAGGGCACCGCCTTTTTCGTAGACGTAGTCCTTTTTCTGGAGGGTATCCACGGCTTCCTTGATCTTACCCGCGTCGTGAAGGCTCTGTTCGCTGAACCACACATCAAACTTGCAGTTAAAGGCCTCCAGATCTTCCCGCAAGGCTGCAAGCTTTTCATCCTTGGCAAGAGTCTGGAAAGCGGAAAGACGCTCTGTTTCTTCCATATGAAGGAACTTATCGCCATATTTTTCTTTGATGCGCCGGGCTGTGACGATGATATCTTCTCCATGGTAGCCATTTTCCGGGAAAGACACTTCTTTTCCAAAAAGCTCCAAGTAGCGAGCATTGACGGAAAGGGCCAGGTTATGCATCTGGTTGCCTGCGTCATTGATTAAGTATTCCCTCGTCACATCGTAACCGGCAGCAAGCATAAGGTTAGCCAGGCTCGACCCAACAGCGGCCCCACGGCCATGCCCCACATGAAGGGGGCCCGTCGGGTTAGCACTCACAAATTCGATTTGGATCTTTTCACCAGCCTTTTTGGGAAGGTTCCCATAGCTCTCCCCTTTTTCAAGGATCCTTGCGAGCCCTTCATAGAGCCAGTCTGATTTCAAATAGAAATTGAGGAAGCCCGGACCGGCCACTTCCATCTTTTCGACGGCACTGCAGTCCAGGTATTTTACGACAGCGTCAGCAATCACGCGGGGCGGGCAATGAAAATTGCGGGCTGCCTGAAGGGCAAAATTTGTTGCAAAATCGCCAAAAGCTTTTTGGGGCGGTACCGTAAAGACCAGGGGAACCATTTTCCCTTCTTTCAAGGTGCCGGCCTGGATGGCCTTTTGGACCGCTTCGCTGACGGCCTCAGTGAGTACTTTCTTGATGTCCACTCTTATGTTCCTCCTCAACAACAATCGATAGCCGAAGGGATCCATTCGGCTGGCGGTCGATTTCCATATCATATTCCAAGGTCAGGTCCCATCGTCCCTCTCCCCGCTTCATTTCCAACTGACGGGTGAAGACGCACATGGGCAGGGAAAAATACGGTGTCCGATATTGAAACAGCGTATTGCGGCCTCGTTCATAATGCTGTCTGTGCTCAAAACGGCCATGGCGAATGATAGTCAGCGCCTGTTCTGACCATTTCAAGGTCGTTGTCGTTTTATCCATGCCCGTCAGCTTGCTTTCTTCATAACGGACATAGGTCACGCCGCCCTTTTCGGTCATCTTCCCGAAGGCAATGAACGTGGACGGCCCTTCTGGATCATTTTTGTTCCAGCTGACAATCGTCACCTTGACAGGAACCATGATGCCTCCTCTTTCCTACAAACAAAGTAGAGGGATTGCTCCCTTGTGCCGGTGCTGGGTCCAGCGCTAGCAAGAGCAAGCCCTCAAAAAACTCCATATATGACTGCGTGTTCCCATAGGTGGGAAGGGATTCCTGACTGCGAGGGGTACCCTGTTCCAGCTTGTTACGGGCGGCTTGTCCGTACAGGAACGGATGAGCTACTATCCTGCCGGTCCTAGCCAACCCAAAAATCACAAATATATGACATTATAATATAAATAGGGCCGAGAAACAAGGGGGCCCCTCCCGTTTTTTTGGTCAGTCAAAAAAGCGGATTGCTTTAATGCTGTGACGCAGTGATGCAAAAACTGCCATCTCTTGTATTTGGCCTGGGACTGATTGCCACATTGCGGTAAATGTGTTGCTGCAGACGCGTTTCTTCCTCACGTTTTTTTAGAATCATGCATAAAAAAAGACTGCGAAAAATGAATCGCTCATTTTTCACAGTCTATCGTGTCAAGCTTCATTTTGAAGGGTCCTTACCGCTTCATCGTAATGATCAGTCATTTCCTTGGGCGGTTCCCGGTCAAGAAGGCTCACCACAACAATGGCAGCAAGGGAAAGAATGAAACCAGGGATGATTTCATAAAGGCCCGTGGAGGCAAAGAAATTTTTCCAGATAAGGACGGTCGACCCGCCGACAATAATTCCTGCCAGGGCACCCTTTGTTGTCATACGGCGCCAGTAAAGGGAAAGAATGACCAGCGGTCCAAAGGCAGAACCAAAGCCGGCCCAGGCATAGGACACAATGGTGAGAATCATGCTGTTTGGATCCAGGGCAAGGATCAGGGACAGGACGGAGACAACAACAATCATAATACGGCTTACCATGACAAGTTCCTTCGCCGTAGCCTTCTTATGGATGAGAATCTTATAGAAATCCGTCGTAAAGCTTGAGGCGGCAACAAGGAGCTGACTATCCGAAGTGCTCATGATAGCGCCCAGGATACCCGACGTGATGATTCCCGCAATAAAGGGATGGAAATAACGGCCGCTCATGTGCATAAATACCGTTTCAGCCGCACTGCCCTTGAGGCTGTCCCCCAGTTCGACGCGGCCTGTGAGACCTACGAGGACAGCCATAGCAAGGGAAACGACGACCCAGGTCACGGCGATGTGGGTGGCCTGTTTGATGTTCTTGGAAGAACGGATGGCCATGAAACGGACCAGGATATGGGGCTGTCCAAAGTAGCCCAAGCCCCAGCCCACAAGGGAAACGATGGCCGTCAAACTGAGTACACTGCCATCGGCCCCTTCAATCATGCTAAAGTAGTTTGAACTGATGGCATTAAGGCGGGTTATGGTAGGCCCCACGCCGCCAATGTAATACATAGCTGTTACAGGCACGATTAGAATGGAAAAGAACATGAGAAAGCCTTGGAACAGGTCCGTCCAGCAGACGGCCGCAAAACCGCCCATCAAGGTGTAAAAGACCACGATGCCGGCCGTCAAAAACAGCGCTGTGTGATAATCCATTCCAAAGGCCGTGTTAAAGAGTTTGCCGCCAGCAACAAAGCTTGACGAAGTGTAGATCAAAAAGAAGATGAAAATGAAGAAGGCTGACGCAATACGCAGGCTCTTTTTGGTATCCATGAAACGGTTGTCAAAATACTCCGGAAGCGTAATGGAGTTATTCATGACCTGGGTAAAGACACGCAGCCGCCTTGCTGTCACGGCCCAATTGGCCCAAGTGCCTAAGATGAGACCAATGGCAATCCAAAAAGCAGAAATGCCCGCCATATAGGCATAGCCAGGCAGTCCCATGAGCATCCAGCCGCTCATATCCGAGGCTTCCGCACTCATGGAGGTAACCCAAGGGCCCAGGGCCCGTCCGCCTAAGGCGTAGCCTTCCATATCCTCATCTTTTTTAAATGTTACAAGCCCAATGGTCACAAGAATGGCAAAATAAAGGACCAGGGCAATCAAGATGTACCAGTTGATCTGCACAGCGCCACTTCCTTCCGAGATTATGTTCACCATTATATAATAAAGGGCGAACTTCATGCAAACGGATTTTACAGTCCAAACGGCTGATTCATAAAGAAGAAGACACCGCCCTATGGGCTCACAAGGTCCCTTGCAGGAAGCCGGAAAAAGAAAAAGGGAACAACAGGGCAAACCCCTCTTGTTCCCTTTTTCACTTCTATACTTTCACTTTTTTACAAGGAAAGATTCTTCCCGCGACAGGGGATCAGAAAGGTCCATCTGACCGAGGACCTCGACCGGTTTGCCGTCCACGAGAAATTTGACTTTTTTTACGTCCTTGAATTCCGTCAAGGTATTGACAACGGCGTAGACCATCATGGTGTTGTCATAGTCATTGTGCCGCCTTGATAGGAAGACATCATTGAAATCGACGGAAGCAATCCCATCCTTAACGGTAACATCCTTGACGCTCAGTCCCTTTGGAAATGTAGTTTCTTCCTTGGGGGCTTTTTCAACAAGCCGTTTCAAAACGACAAGATAGGGATTTTTCTCATGGGCCCCGATTTCAACTTCAACGGCCTTGAGCTTTTCCGTGCCCTTGCCATCAGCGCGGTAGATGACCCGTTTGACCGTCTGGGTCTTCTGCTCCTGCGTAACGGCCGTATTTTGAGACGCGGAAGGTTGGGTTCCTGGTCCTTCACAGCCGCTTAAAAGGCTGGTTGCAAGAACGAGGGAAAGAGCAGCAGTCAGTGCAGCAATGCGATGTTTCATCTTCCTCAACCTCCCCGATGCTGATTATAGAAATCTTCGATCCCATCGGCAATGGCCTTGGCGATCTTCTTTTGGAACCAGCTGTTATTGAGCAGCTTTTCTTCCCGTTTGTTGGTCAAAAAGAGCATTTCGACCAGGGCCCCTGGCATGGTGCTGCGCTTATTGACGTAGAAATTGGCGTAGCGCACACCGAGATCTTCGAGGTCTCCCGTCTTTAGCAGCTCATCTTGGATGCATTGGGCAACCTGGATATCATATTTGGTCTTCGGATGATAGTAAGTGGAATAGCCGCCGACACTGGTATTGACACTGGCGTTGATATGGAGGGAAATGAACAGGTCAGATTTATTTTCCTCTGCCACATCGACACGGGCCTGCAGTTCCTGTACGTCCGTTGCATCAGGTCCATAGACATCAACGTCGGTCGTACGCGTCATATAGACGATGGCTCCTTTGTCTTCAAGGTACGCTTTCACCATCTTTGAAATGGGAAGGGTAATATTCTTTTCGTAGACACCCGTCACAAGACCATGGGTACCCGGATCCGTACCGCCATGTCCAGGATCCAAGGTAATGCGTTTGCCTTCAATCCCGCCCACAACGGAATAACCAGATCCCTGCGTACTTGGGCGCCAGGGCTTCTTTTCCAAGGACGAAGATTTCTTTTTCGTGTCAAAGGTCTTACGGCTCGGACCGGCAATGACGTCGATGACGGAGCGGGTCGGCCGCTTGTTGACAGAATCGCGCTTTAGATTGAAGGTCTTGTAATCCCCTTTATCCAGTTTCCGTTTCATATGGATCCGAACCAAGGTCTCCGACCCTTTAGGTTCAAGGACAACCTTACTGACATAGGGCGCATTCTTGGGGACATAGGAACGGGACACGCTTGAATTGAGCCGTGCGCCGACCGTAACCTGCAGTTCCTTTTCAATGAATTCGGAACGCATGCGGGCAGGCGTTGTTGTTTCAAGGACCACGCGGAGCTGGCGGTCAGGACTGACACCATAGGCAACTTTTGTAATTCTTGGGGCTGCGTGCACTACCGTGGCACCAACAAGAGCCAGAAGGGCGCAGCTCATGAGCAGGATTTTTTTTAACACGATGGGACCTCCCTTTATACCCGTCGATTTTACCACGATATGCCTTCCCTTGCAAATCAAAGAAGACAAGCCGCGCCATTTTAAACAATCGGTTCACGCATGACGCAGCACTTTCTGGATGGCTGAGGGAAGCTTATCCAGCAGGTCTCCCGCCTTCATGCCGACTGTTCCCTCCCCTTTGGCAAGATCACCGGCAAGACCATGAACATAAACTCCGGACAGAGCTGCAGCAGACGCCGTATGGACCTGTCCCAAAAGGCCTGCCACGGTCCCTGTCAGGACATCGCCGGAGCCGCCGGTTGCCATGCCTTCATTGCCCGTAGAATTCACAAAGAGTTCACCGTTTGGCAGGGCAATCAGCGTCGGCGCGCATTTAAGGACAACAATGGCATTCCATCTTTTGGCACCTAGACGAGCGCATTGGATTGGGTCATCAAGGACATCGGCCGTAGGAATTCCCAAAAGACGCGCCATCTCACCGGGATGGGGCGTCAGGATCTTATTAGGGAGACGAAGCAGCAGCGCGTCTTCACCGGCTAGGGCATTGAGGCCATCCGCATCGATGACAAGGGGCATGGAAAGCTGCTGAACAAGGCTTCTGACAAATCGTACCGTTTCCGGTGCTTTGCCTAGGCCGGGGCCAATGGCAACGACATCACTGGATAAAAGTTCCTGTACGGAGGCTTCCACGTCAAGGGGGTCAAAGGTCTTGACCATGACTTCCGTACTTTTGATGGCAAGAGGCTCCCAGGCTGCTTGTTCCGTATAAACGGTCACAAGTCCCCCACCAGCACGAACGGCAGCTTTGCTTACAAGCTCCGCCGCCCCAATATAACCGCGGGAGCCTGCTACAAGGGCAATGCGTCCATTAGTTCCCTTATGGGCGTTTTTGGGGCGATGGGGCAGCAGGGGCGCAACAAAAGCGTCATCAAGCAGGGTCATGGTGCTTTTTGCCTCTTCTTCCACCTGTTTGGGCGTGCCGATGGTATGCACCTTGACCGCACCTGCATAAAGGGCACCGGGATAAAGATAAAGACCGGGCTTGGGGGCCACCATGGTCACTGTAAGGTCCGCCTTGAGGGCAAGGGCGGCTTTTCCCGTATCGGCGTCAACGCCGCTTGGCAGGTCGATGGCAAGGATAGGAACAGTCAGCTCCTTAAGGGCGCGTACAAAGGAAAGGATGGGCTCCCGGAGGCTGCCATGAAAGCTCGTTCCTACAAGGCCATCTAAAAGGAGATCTGCCTGTCGAGCCGCTGCAAGGGCCTTTTGGGGCTCTTTTTCCCATAGAAAGCGGGGAAAAGCAAACCCCTCCGTCATTACAAGTTCTGCCTGAGCAGCCTTTCCCATCTGTTCCGGCTCAGCCGTAAGGATAAGGGAGCAGGAAGCGCCAAAACGCGACAAAAAGCGCAGGGCCGCCAGCCCGTCACCGCCATTATTTCCTTTGCCGCACAAAAGGACTATCCGTTTTCTTGCAGCGCCGCCCAAAAAGGCACAGGCTTCTTCGGCTACGGCGCGGCCGGCATTTTCAATGAGCACCGTCTCAGGAAAACCCATGTCTTTAATCAGACGGGCATCCACATCTTTCATGGCCTCTTTTCCTATGAGTTTCACCCTTATCCCTCCAATACCACTTGTGCGATGGCAAGATCCTTCGTATGACTGATGGAAACATGGACCTTATTGACGCGACGGTTCATGGCCGTAATGAGGACCGGCCCCAAAAGATGGACCTGAGGCACCCCCGTGGCATCAGGCAGGGTCTCAATTTTTTCAAACTGACCAGGCAGGATGCCTGTTCCAAGGGCCTTGCCCACCGCTTCCTTCACGGCATAGCGTCCGGAAAAAGATTCTGCCGCATGGCATTTCTTGCTTTCGCAGTACGCAATTTCCTCGTCCGTAAAGATTTTTTCCTTGAAGCCTTCCTGCTGGAGGGCCTTTTCTATCCGGCTGACCTCAACAAGGTCAACACCAATACCAATGATCATCATGGAACTCCTTTTTCAGATAGTTATTTGGACCGCTGGGCCGCCTTCCATTGAAGGATCTTTTCCAGACGCTCCTTATAGCGCACTTCAAACCCCTCTTCTGTAGGGTGGTAGTAACGCCGTCCCTTAAGGGAATCAGGCAGGCAGTCCATGGCCGCGATCTTTTCCTTTGTATCATGGGCATAAATGTAGCCTTTGCCGTATCCCGCTTCCTTCATGAGGGCGGTCGGAGCATTGCGGATGACAAGCGGAACCGGTTCCTGCAGATGATGCAGCGCGTCTTCCCGTGCTTCAATATAGGCAAGCTCCATGGCGTTGGACTTAGGGGACATAGCCATATAGATGACCGCATGGGCCAAGTTGACGGAGCACTCAGGCATCCCGATGAAATGACAGGCCTCATAGGCAGCAACGGCCACTTCAAGGGCCCGGGAGTCAGCAATCCCGACATCCTCACTAGCAAAGCGAACAACGCGGCGGGCAATGTATAAAGGATCCTCCCCCGCCTCCAGCATGCGGGCAAGCCAATAGACAGCGGCATCGGGATCGGAATTGCGCATGGATTTGTGGAGGGCGGAAATGAGATTATAGTGCTCCTCCCCAGATTTGTCATACAGGAAGGATTTTTGGCTCGTGCACTCTTTTAGGGTCTCTTCCGTCACATAGATTCCATCTTCCCTTGCGTCCCCATTTAGGACGACCATTTCCAGCGTGGACAGGGCACTGCGGGCATCCCCGCTGGCAAATTCCGCGACAATGCGGAGCTTGTCATCATCCATATGGATATGCTGGTCTCCCAAGCCCCGGGAATCGGTCAAGGCCCGTTTCAAAAGGGCCATGATGTCTTCTGTCGTAAGCTCCTTGAGAACAAAAACCTTGCAGCGGGACAAAAGGGCACCATTTACTTCAAAGGACGGGTTTTCCGTCGTCGCCCCGATAAGGATGATGCTTCCTTTTTCTACAAAGGGTAGGAAGGCGTCCTGCTGGGCCCTGTTGAAGCGGTGAATTTCGTCGATAAAGACGATGGTCCGCTGGCCAAACCGCGTCTGTTCATCCGCCCGCTGCATGACCGCGCGGATTTCCTTGATGCCGCTGGTCACAGCCGAAAAAGTGATGAAACTGGCTTTTGTCGTATGGGCGATGATCTTTGCAAGGGTTGTCTTTCCCACGCCGGGCGGGCCCCAGAAAATCATGGAAGAAATCTGGTCCCTTTCAATCAAGTTGCGCAGGACTTTGCCTTTACCCAGTAGGTGCTGCTGCCCCTGGAACTCATCCAGCGTCTTGGGTCGGAGCCGTTCCGCCAACGGTTCATGGTGAGGGGTCTTAAACAGACTGTCTTCTTCCATGGCCATACCTCCTTATGTTTCGTACTTTTTATTATAACATAGGAAGGCAGCGAAAAACGCAGGGAATCCAGAAGGAAGGTTCATGACGAAAAAACCCTGCGGCAGCCGCAGGGGAAAAACCTTATTCTTTTTCTTGGGTCTTGAGCAGGCCAGTCAGGTCTGAGATCCGTGCCTCGTTAGGGAGAATGTAAAGATAATCACCTGGCATAAGCACAAGGCTGGCGTCGGGGATGAGGGTACTGTCACCACGCCGCACGGAAACCACCAGGGCTTTGCCAGGAAACTTCAACTCCTTCAAGCTTTTGCCTTCAGCAAGGGAACCGCTTTCCACAGCAGCTTCATAAACATAGGGATTGCGCTGCAGCTGGTCCTTTTTGGCCGTTTTCGGGAAGCGGACCTTAAGGTCATCTTCGAGAATAGCGTCAAAGATGGGCCGATCGCGGAGCAGTTCACCTGCAGCATAGGCAAAAAGTGTAACGATACCGAGGGGAACCATATGATAGAACCGGCCTGTCAGTTCCAAGAGAAGCAGGATCCCCGTAACAGGAGCCCTGACAGAGCCCGTGAAAAAGCCGGCCATGGCAAAGACCACCATATGGAGCCGATATTCCGGCGGCAAAAGGCCAAGGCCTGCAGCAAGGTTACCGTAAAGGCCTCCGCAGATGGCCCCTAGTACGAGCATAGGCTGAAGGGAGCCGCCTGGCGCGCCGGAACCGGTACTGAACATGGTAAAGGCAAATTTCCCGACAAGGAGCAGGATGATGAAGGGAACCGTTCCCTTAAGTTCCACCATATCTTCTATGACCCCATCCCCGGCCCCCAATACGTAGGGAAAAAAGAACGTGAGAGGGATGGTAAGAAGGAGCGGGAAAAGGAGCTTTATCCACGGTGCCTTGAAAAAAGAGAGGCCATAGAAACGCCCCATGTTCAGGGATGCCTTATTGAAAAGCACCCCGATTGTCCCCGTAAAAAGCCCCAAAAGGGCCAAATGGGGCAAATAGGCCGCATCGAGGATGGGCATACGCGGAATAGCAAAAACCGTTTCCGTGCCAAACACGAAGTGAGCCACTACAGCGGCCGTCAGGCTGGCCATAAGGGTTGGCAGCATGACAAGGGCGGAAAGGTTTTTATGGATGACTTCCATCGTAAAAAGGCAGCCTGCCATCGGCGCATTGAAGGCGGCGGCAAGTCCGGCCCCCGCACCACTGCTGATGAGGGCCCTAGTCTCCACATTGGAGTTACGGAAGAGTTTGCCTATGCCCTGACCTGCCATACCTCCAATCTGGACGGAAGGTCCTTCCCGCCCCATGGACAGCCCCGCTCCAATCCCCAGTGCGGTTGTGATGAGTTTGACCACGATGACACGAAACCAATGGAGGCTGGAATAAACGCCAATGACGATACCGCGCACTTGAGGGATACCGCTGCCGCCAGCGATGGGGACCCATTTAACAAGGCCGCTGATGACAAGGCTCGTCATCACAAGGGCAAGGACCCAGAAGAAGGCGTAGGTCATGGAGACGTTCTGCAAAAAAGCCACCATGAGGGAGCGCCGTTCCGAAACGTATTCAAGGCAGCTGCGCAAAAGGGCAATACAGCCACCGGCAAACAGGCCAACGAGAATTCCTTCAAGGGCAAGGCGCAGTTTCAGTGTCGGGATATGGATCATCCCTTCCAAGGTTCTTTCCGTGTCATTTTTCTTCATCATTCCACTCCATCAAAAAGACCAGTAAAGTCGAGGGTTGCAAAATAGTCTTTCGGAGTCTGGGCGCGGCGGATCATCTTGACGGTTCCGTCTTCCTGGAGCAGGAGTTCTGCGCACCATAGCTTACCGTTATAATTGTAGCCCATGGCGTAGCAGTGGGCGCCGGCATCATGAAGGAAAAGATAGTCACCTTCTTCAATTTCCGGCAGCATCCGGTCAACGGCGAACTTATCATTGTTTTCACAGAGGCCGCCCGTCACGTCATATTTATGATCGCAGGGGGCATTTTCCTTGCCAAGGACCGTAATATGATGGTAGGCTCCGTACATGGCAGGACGAATCAAGTTGGCCGCGCAGGCATCAAGACCGACATATTCCTTATAGATATGCTTGAAATGGATGGCCTTTGCGATAAGCGCTCCATAAGGCCCCGTGACAAAGCGGCCCATTTCCGTCATGAGACGCACGTCTGTCATGCCTTCAGGACCAAAGACCTCATCATAGACGCGGTGAACCCCTTCACCAATGGCCAGGATATCATTTGGCGTCTGGTCCGGACGGTAAGGAATGCCGACGCCGCCGGAAAGATTGATGAAGCTGACGGCAATCCCCGTTTCATGTTTGACTTCCACGGCCAGTTCAAAAAGCTGGCGGGCCAGTTCCGGATAATATTCATTGGTCACGGTATTGCTGGCAAGGAAGGCATGGATGCCAAACTCCTTGGCGCCCTTCTTCTTGAGGATCTTGAAGGCTTCCATGAGCTGGGCCTTGGTCATCCCATATTTGGAGTCGCCAGGATTATCCATGATGTCATTGCCAAGGGCAAAGGTACCGCCCGGATTATAGCGGCAACAAATTGTTTCCGGGATACCGACGAGACGCTCTACCGTGTCAATCATGGTAAAGTCATCAAGGTTGATGATGGCTCCCAGTTCAGCGGCCAGGCGATAATCCTGGTCCGGTGTATCATTTGACGAGAACATGATGTCATGGCCGGAAAATCCGCAGACCTTACTCATCAAAAGTTCCGTGTAGGACGAACAATCGGTCCCGCAGCCTTCTTCTTGGAGGATCTTCAAAATATAAGGGTTGGGCGTTGCCTTGACAGCAAAATATTCCTTATAGCCCTTGTTCCAGGAAAAGGCTTGGTTGATTTTCCGTGCCGTTTCGCGGATACCTTTTTCATCATAGATGTAAAATGGCGTTGGATAAGTCTTTGCAATTTCCTCGACCTGTGCTTTCGTAACAAATGGTACTTTCTTCATGGAAGTCATGTCCCCTCTCGTTCAATTATTGATCCCAGATCAGCCCAGGATCATTCGATCATTATCAAGTTCTTCTCCCGAGGCCTTTTCAAAGAGATTCAGGAGGTCCGGGATGGTCAGCCGCTTTTTTTCTTCGCCGCCCACATCGACAACGATGCGGCCGGCATTCATCATGACGAGGCGGTTGCCAAAACGCAGGGCATCCCGCATATTGTGCGTAATCATGAGGCTTGTCAGATGGTCCCGGGCAATGACTTTTTGCGTCAGGGCAAGGACCTTTTCGGCCGTTTTTGGATCAAGGGCCGCCGTGTGCTCATCAAGAAGGAGCAATTTAGGATGGTTCATGGCGGCCATAAGGAGCGTCAGAGCTTGGCGCTGTCCGCCGGAAAGCAGTCCCACCCGAGCAGTCAGGCGGTCTTCAAGTCCTAGGTCCAGTTCCTTTAACAGTTCCCTGAAATGGGAACGTTCCTCTTCCTTAAGGGCCCAGGAGAGCCCCGGCCTTTTGCCGCGGCGGCTGGCTATGGCGAGATTTTCTTCAATCATCATGCCGGCTGCCGTACCCATCATGGGATCCTGGAAAACGCGGCCAATATAGCGGGCCCGTTGATGTTCCGGCATCTGGGTAAGCTCCACATCATCAATGGTGATGGATCCTTCATCAATGGGAAAGACACCGGCAATGGAATTTAGGAGTGTCGATTTCCCCGCACCATTGCCACCGATGATAGTGATGAAATCCCCCGTTTCCATATGGAGATCGACGCCGCGCAAAGCTTTTTTCTCATTGATGGTTCCGGGAAAAAAGGTCTTACTGATATTTTTCAGTTCCAGCATGGTCAGCCCACCTTTCTTCTCTGGACCTTATCCCGCATCATGGGCAGAGCAAGGGCAATGACGACAAGCACACTCGTAAACAGCTTGAGATCATTGGGTGGCATTCCCATCTGGAGCACGATGGCAATGACAAAACGGTAAACGATGGATCCGAGGATAACGGAAACCAAGCTGTTCTTGAAACTCCGCGTGCCAAAGAGGACTTCCCCAATGATGACAGATGCAAGGCCGATGACGATGGTGCCTACGCCCATTCCCACATCGAAAAAGCCATTGTTCATGCCAATGAAGGCGCCAGCCATGGCGGTGAGGGCATTACTCAAGAAAAGCCCCAAAAGAAGCATGACATTGGTATCGATGCCTTGGGCGCGGATCATTTGCGGGTTAAAACCCGTGGCCCGGATGGCGGCTCCGATTTCCGTACCAAAGAACCAGTAGATCAAGGTCCCGATGACCACCGTGGCCAAGAGCCCTACGATAAAGACGGACTGGGCATAGTCAAGGCCCAAGGTTTCCATATAGGTAAACGCTGTTTCCTTTCCCAAAAGGGAAACATTGGCTTTACCCATAATACGCAGGTTGACGGAATAAAGGGCAATCATGGAAAGGATTCCTGCAAGCAGCGACGGGATGCGAAGCTTCGTGTGAAGAAGTCCCGTCACGATGCCTGCAACGCCGCCCAAAAGACCAGCGGCAAGCAGGGCCAGCAAGGGATGATGGTCCCGGATCAGGAAATAGACACAAATGGCGGCACCCAAGGGAAAGGACCCTTCGACGGTCATATCGGCAAAATCAAGGACCCGGAACGTGATGTAGACACCAAGAGCCAAGAGGGACCACAAAAGTCCTTGGGAGAGAGTGGGAATTATCAAATCAATCATAACGGATGCTGCCTCCTTTATCGCTCATAAATCAGAACGAAGCTGCAGTGCTCTTACCAGCTGCAGCTCCGTCATGGATCTTTTTTGACCCATTTTCTTCTTATTGGACAACATCGGCACCGTTACGGATGGATTCCGGGATGGTGATTCCCAGAAGTTTAGCTGCCGTATCATTGACCGTTGCCTTGACATCCTTTTGGGTTTCAATGGGCATATCCTGGGGTTTTGCTTCCCCGCGAAGCACCTTCACGGCCATCAGTCCCGTCTGGTAACCTAGTTTGTAGTAGTCGATCCCGATGGTCGCAAGAGCGCCCTTCCGGACCTCCCCCGGTTCACCGGCAATCACAGGAATCTTGGCAGCGTTGGTCACCTTTGTAAGAACCGGTACGGCCGAAGCCATGACGTTATCTGTCGGGATATAGATGACGTCGACCCCTTGGGCCACAAGGCCTTGGGCAGCCTGCTGGATATCATTGACGTTGGTTACCGTCGCTTCCTTGACGGTCAGTCCCTTTTCCCCGGCAATCTTCTTCATGATGGAAACTTGGAGCTGGGAATTGACTTCGCTGGAGCAGTACATGACACCGACCGTCTTGGCCTTGGGCAGGAGGGTCTTTAAGAGGTCAACCTGCTTATCAATAGGGTTCATGTCCGTCGTGCCCGAAACATTGGTCCCCGGCTTTGCGTTATCCTTGACGAGCTTGGCTTCTTTGTAATCCGTAATGGCCGTTCCTAAAATAGGGATGGTCTTTGTTGCATTAGCTACGGTTTGGGCAGCCGGCGTTGCAATGGCACAGATCAGGTCCACTTTGTTGTTGACAAAACGCTGGGCAATGGTCTGCAGATTGGATTGGTCAGCCTGGGCATTTTGCTGGTCCACTTCAAGATTCTGCCCTTCTTTGTAGCCATTGGCTGCAAGGGCATCGATAAAGCCTTTATTGGCAGCATCAAGGGCATCGTGGGTCACGAGCTGGACAACGCCAATCTTGGCACTGTCTTTTTGGGCTGGTGCGGACCCCTTATCGCCCCCACATCCTGCCGTAAGGCCCAAAACAGCAACGGCAAGGAGGATCAAGCCTTTTTTTGCATTGGTCAAGTTTTTCATACTTCCCATCCTTCTTTCCTTCTTTTCTACTGTGGTCAGTCAAGTTCCATAATGAACTGCTGTATTTGGTAATCATACCATATTCCGTCTTAGGGTACAACAGAATGATTCCTTTTAGAGAAGAATATAAGAAAAACTGCTTCATTTTGTTAACTTTTATATAGTGCAGAAGAAATTGATTTCCCAGCACGGCACATAAGGGTGGCGGCGGAGATAGATACGATACTCCGGTACCAGCTGCCAAATGGATAGGGGCAGGCGCCACAGGTCATCATCATGATGGTAGCCAGCAATGAGCATCTTGGGATGCCACGTATGGATGCTTTCCGCACCACCCAAAAGGGCCTCTTTTTCCGCGCCTTCCACATCCATCTTGATATAGGTGACGCGCTCCTTCCCCACGATTTCATCAAGGCTTACCCCTTCCGTGACGGTTTTTCCCGTCTGCGCAAGATAGGACATCCTGCCGCCCTTGGCAGCGAGCGGCAAATAGGTCATCCCGCTCCAAATAGCCTTTTGATGGAGGGCGCATTTGCGAATCTGCTGGGATTCCACAAAGATCCGCAGTTTCTTAAAGTTCTTCGGATCCGGCTCTACGGCATCCAGATGCTCATATTGACCATCCGTAAGGGCAAGGAACTCCCGCAGCGTATCGCCGTTATAGGCGCCAAGATCCACATAGCGTTCCCGGTCGGACCAGGAAAAAAGGGTCAAAAGATCGTCCCACCGCCGTGAGACCCCTTCCAGATAGGTCAGCTTCCCGCTGAGTTTATAGTCAAGGATATCGCAAAAAACACGGCGGCTCTTGCTGTCGGCAAGGCGTTCATAGACAGTTTCCAGTTCCGTTTCATGGGCAAGGAGCCAAGCCGGCGAGACCACCGATTCATCGCCAAATAAAGGCAGATGGGGTGCGTAGGTCTCATGCTGACGGCTGATGGCAAAAAAGCGGGCAAGGATCTCAGGCCGCTCGCTAGCAAAGGCAATGAGCACGATGGCGTCCGGATAGGCCGCGTGAACCTTGGCGTAGGTCAAGACGGGAAACCCCCGGAAAACCTGCCCCCGGACAAATTCATCGCTGGCAAAGACGGCATTGACGGGAATGTCCAATCGATCCAAGCGATCAAGAATGGCATCCGCCCCATTTCCCATGCCATAAAGGACGATGGGACGCGTCTGCTTTTTCAGGTACTGCCAAAGGGTTTCATGTTCTCGTAAAGGCACCATGGTGAGTCCTCCTTAGGCTGCTTTTTTAAGAGGCGGATGGATACTGGCTGCTTTTTGCGCCTTTTGCCGATCAGCCGCAGCTGCCGCCCATTTCTGGAGCTGTTCCGTAATGCGCATCGCTCCATCACTGAGGCTTTCTCCCAGCGCGCGGTCACTGTCATAAAAACGCAGGATGCGGATATCCTCATAATAGATATCACTTGAGCGGTCGCTGTCAATGGAAATGAAATGAGTCCCGTCCACAGGGCCTCTCTTTTCGACCAGATACAGGGCCCCTGCCATGAGGCGGGCCCGATAAAGGGGCTTATCATAGCCATTGGCTTTGCTGAATGTATAGGAAAACGCCCCATCAGATACAGTGGCACTGCCATCTGCATTTTCCGTTACTTTTTCCGGCAGATGAAGGGCGTCCACCTCTTTGAGGGCAGCTTTAAGACGGGCTTCCGGTTCTGGATGGGACGAATAAAGACCATACTCGGGATTGCCATAATCCTTGGCAAGGTCTTCGAGTTTTGCCATCGTAACGGCAGCACCATAGGGATTGAAGCCAGCTTCTTTCACAAGACGGAAGCCCTCCTGATCGGCTTCCCGCTCATCTCCCCGACTGTAGCTTGCCATGAGGGCCGAACTGACCGTGGAAGCAAGGGCCAGTCCTGCGCCAGGATCCCCGCTGGCCGCGCCAGCAAGGATGGTCAGAAGGGACAGGGCCATCTGTTTTTCAATCTGATGGACGGTATGGCGCTTTTCAATGTGGCCAATTTCATGGCCCAAGACAGCGGCAAGCTCATCATCACTGGTCATGGTATCCACAAGGCCCTTATAGACATAGATGAAGCCGCCGGGACAAGCAAGAGCATTGACGTCCTGTGTATTGAGGACTTTGAAGGTATAGGGAATCTGCCGCGTCGAATGAGCGGCAAGGGCTTTTCCGATGCGGTCGATGCGGCTTGCCACTTCATCATCCTGATAGAGTCCATATTGGGCTTCCAGGGCTTTTCCCGCCCTTTCCCCCATTTCAATTTCCTGTTTTTCACTGATCATAGCCGCTTGGGCCGTCGGGACAAAAGAAAGTCCAAAAACAAGGCAAAAAAGAAGCAGGATCTTTTTCATCATCGAGGTGTCCTTTCCTAGGTTCTTCCCCTATTATACACGACGAAAGGGCAAGCGTCATGATTTGTCCTTTTTTCTTCACAAACCGGGCCGGGCCCCTTTTTTTGCCTCCCAAAGTAGGCTATACTAAGGAAAGCAGTTCCATTCCATAAAAAGAGGTCATGACCATGAAATCCTTTTGTCTTACCTTATCCGCGTTTTTTGTTGCCTTGGGAACCCTTACGGCGGGTCTTTTCTATATCCCCGTCGGCGTCAGCAAATGCTTTCCCATGCAGAGCCTTATCAACTGCCTGGCTGGTGTCCTGATAGGTCCCAAGAAAGCCGCTATTGTGGCCTTTCTCATTGCCCTTTTGCGCAATCTATTGGGGACCGGCTCCCTTCTGGCTTTTCCAGGAAGCATCGTCGGGGCGTACCTTGCAGGAATGTTCTTTACCCGCACAAAAAAAGAGGGAGCTTCCCTTCTGGGTGAAATGATCGGTACGGGTCTTGTTGCCGCGCTCATCGCCTCGTTCATGAGTACCTACCTCATGGGAAAGACCGTACCCTTTTACTTTTTTGTCATTCCCTTTGGCATGAGTGCCTTAGGCGGTGCCCTGCTAGCAGGACTCATCATGAAGTCACCCCTGATGACGGCCGTAAAAAAAAGATTAGAAAAATGAGCTTGGGCCCTAGAATAACGACCCGGACAAGCGGCTGCCGTTCCTTTTTATTGATGAAACCATAAAACCACAACAGACGAAGAAAGGGCTTCGAAGAGATGATTGGCTCATTTTTTCACAGCCCTTTTCTTTTTTCCATGTACAGAAAGGATGGGTATCATGCGTTTTCTCCACACATCGGACTGGCATCTGGGGCGCATCTTTCATGGCCTTCATCTCCTTGAGGACCAGATAGCGGTCCTTGGCGAGCTTATGAGCATCATCAGGGAGGAAAAGATCGATGCCCTCTTCATTGCAGGCGATATCTATGACCGCTCCGTCCCGCCCACGGAAGCCGTACGCGCCCTTGATGAAATCCTCGTCCAACTCGTCCTGGGGGAAAAGATCCCGACCGTCATCATTGCAGGCAATCATGATAACCCTGACCGGCTTAATTTTGGCAGGGCCCTGTTTGCGTCGGAAAACCTCTTTATCACAGGGCCTGCAAGTGCCAAGCCAAAACCGGTCATCCTTTCCGACAAAACAGGTCCCATCTACGTGGCCCCACTTCCCTACTGCGAGCCCCTTACGGCAACGGAGCTGTCGGGGGATAAAAAGACCACCCATGAAGCTGCTCTTTCCTGGCAGATTGCAGGGATTCTTTCGGCAATCCCGCAGAAGTCACGCAAGATTGCCCTGTCCCATACTTTTGTCACGGGGGCGCAAGTCACCCCTGACTCGGAGCGGCCCCTTGCTGCCGGTGGCTCCAGTTCGGTTGCCCTTTCCTTATATGACGCTTTCCACTATACGGCCCTGGGCCATCTCCATGCCCAGCAGCGCCTGTCGGACCGGGCCTTTTACTGCGGATCCCTCATGAAATATTCCTTTTCTGAAGTAAGCCAGAAAAAAGGGGTCATCATCGTCGACATGGACGCAGCAGGAAATGTCACGACAACCCCGCTTGTACTCACGCCCCCTCATGAGCTCTCTGTCCTCAAGGGGCGCTTTGAGGACCTTTTGACTCATCCCCGTCTGGAAGAAAGGGAGAATTACCTTAAGATCGTCCTCACGGACAGTACGCCTGTCCTTGACCCCAAAAGCCGCCTGGAAGCCGTCTATCCCCATATCCTGCAGCTGGGGTATGAAGGACTTTCCGAAGAAAAGAAAGAAGATCCGGCTAGGCAGCGCAAGAACCTTACGGAAGTAGAACTTTTTGAACACTTTTTTGAAGCCATTCAGAAACGGTCTATGGATGACAGGGAACAAAGCCTCCTTGCCGCGGTCCTTGACGAAACACGACGCGAAGGGAGGAACGCCTGATGAAACCAAGACGACTCATGATGCAGGCCTTTGGGCCCTATGCGGACAAGGAAACCATTGATTTTACAGTCCTTAAGAATCATCAGCTCTTTCTTATCACCGGTCCCACGGGAAGTGGCAAGACGACCATCCTTGATGCCATGACCTTTGCCCTTTATGGAACCGCCAGCGGCGACCTGCGGGAAAACCGCTCCTTACGGAGCGACTATGCGTCCCCCAAAGTAAAAACCGAGGTCCAGCTTGTTTTTACGAACCAGGACCGCACCTATGAGGTGACAAGGACGCCGGAACAGGAACTTGTAAAACAGCGCGGCGAAGGAACGCGGAGCGTTCCTGCCGGAGCTTGCCTTGTTGAAATCGATGATAAGGGGGAACGCACGCTCCTTGCGTCAAGCTACGGCGCCGTCACAAGGGAAGTAGAAGCCATCTTAGGCTTCAAGGCGGCCCAGTTCCGTCAGCTCATGGTCCTTCCCCAAGGTGAATTCCGCCGTTTCCTCATGGCCGATTCCAAAGAGCGCCGCATCATCTTGGAGACCCTCTTCAAGACCCAAGCCTACCGAAAACTGGAAGAAGCCCTCGACGCGCGGGCAAAGGCCCTCAAAAAAGACTACGAAGAAACAGCCGCCAAAAAGACTCATCTGCTGGAACAGGCCCAAACCGCGTCCCTGGAAGAACTGGTCCAGGTGCTCAGCGAAAATAAGCGCCTATTGAAGGAAAAGGAAAAAGAAGCCGCAAAAGCCAATGCCGTCCTTAAAAAAGCGACAGCAGCCCTTGAAGGGGCAAAAAAGCAGCAGGTCCTCTTTGCCTCCTACGAAGCGGTCTGTGCGCGCCGCAAAGCCCTTGAAAAAAAAGAAGGGTCCATCGAAAGTCTGAAAAAGAATCTGAAACTCCTTGATGAAGCACAAAAACTCCACGCCCCTTATGACAGGGCCTGGCAAAGCCTCAATCGGGCGCGTCAGGCGGAAGCTCTCGAAAAAGAAGCGGAAAAGGACCATGAGCGCGCCCTTTTAGAAGTCACGGCTCGTTCCCAAAAAGCAGCAGGCACCAATACGGCCCTGCTCCAAGAAGAAGTAGCCCGGGCGCGGGAAGAACTGGCCCGCATGAGGGCAGTTTCAGGCGAAATGGTCCGCCTTGCTGGAAGTCTTGAAAAGGGGAAACCATGCCCCGTCTGCGGCTCCCTCACCCATCCCCATCCAGCTACCCAGACCCAGGAAGAAAAGGCCCGTCTGCAAAAAGAGCAGCACGATCTTGAAGAAAAAATCGCGGCCCTGAAAAAAGAACAAGACGCCCTTGAAAAGGCCCAAGGTGCGCTGAAAAAAGCAGCCGGCAGCCTGGAAACGGCAAAGCGTTCCGCACGGGAAGCCCATCAAGCGCTCAATCAGGACAAAGAGTCCTTCAAAAAGGCTCTTGAAGCCTCTTCTTTCCCCGATCAGCCCGCCTTTCTTGCCGCCCATCATGACCTTGCCCAAAAAGAGGCCATGCAAGAAGAAGTGACCCGTTTTGAAGCGCAGAAAGCCAGCACGGAAGGGGAACTGAAGATCCTTCAGAACGAAATCAGAGGGAAGGAAAAACCCCTGTTGGCGCCATTTGAAGAAAAGGAAAAGGCAGCCCGCAGCTATTATGAAGCCCTGGCAACACAACGAGGTGCCCTTGGCGAGCGCATCGCCCGCGAAGAAAAGGAAAGGGATGCCCTGAAAAGCCTTGAAGAAAAAATCGCAAAACTCCAGGACGACTATGGTCCTATCGGCCTTCTTGCGGCCACAGCAAAGGGGCAAAACAGCGAGAACCTGTCCTTTTCTGCCTACGTTCTCCAATCCATCCTCGACGCTGTTCTCAAGGCAGCCAACCTGCGCCTTTCGTCCATCAGTGAAGGCCGTTATACCCTCTATCGCCGGGAAGGCATATACGATGCCCGGAAGGAGCAGGGACTCGACCTGGAAATCCTTGACGCGTACACGGGACAGGCACGGTCCGTCCATACCCTGTCAGGCGGGGAAAGCTTCTTCACCTCCCTTTCCCTTGCCCTTGGTCTTTCAGATGTCCTTGAGTCCTATGCCGGGGGGCTTCATCTGGATACCATCCTGGTCGATGAAGGCTTTGGTTCCCTTGATCCGGAAACCCTAGACAAAGCCATGAACACGCTCATGGACCTCCAGAAAGGGGGCCGCCTTGTCGGCATCATTTCCCACGTGGCAGAGCTCAAGGAACGGATTCCCGCCCAGCTCATCGTCACGGGCGGGGTTATGGGGTCCCATGCTTCATTCCGGGTCTAGCCCGTTTCATGGGGGTGGGGAAAGGCCTCCTCTCCCCCTTTTTTCTTGACAAAAGGACAATGATTCGGTATTATTTATTTGCGTGTGCAAGCAATTTAAAAATTCATTCATTGTTAAAGGAGAAATTTCTTATGACCGCTGAACTCAGTAAGCTTCCAGTTCCTGACCGGGCAGAACGCAATGCCTTTTTCCCTTCCGAATACTCCCTGAGCGTCTATACAAGCAAGGTCACCGATTTCAAGGGATACGGCGGCATCACCCCCTATGAAGGGCCCACCAAAAAAATCCTTGTTGTCGCAAGTGATGAACGCTACGTCCTTACGAAAAAGGATAATTTCTTTTCCACGGGGAACCATCCTGTTGAGACCCTGCTCCCCATGATGCATCTCGCCCATGCGGGTTTTGAAATCGAGGTAGCTACGCTCTCCGGAAATCCGGTCAAATTGGAGCAATGGGCCATGCCGACAGAAGACAAGGCTGTCATGGGCTACTATGACAGCATCCTGCCAAAGTTCAAGGAACCTAAACGCCTGTCTGACATCATTGGCGAAGTAACAAAACCTGAGAGCTGCTATGTCGGAGCCTTCTTTCCAGGCGGCCATGCAGCCCTTGTAGGACTACCGTTCAGCCTCGACGTCAAACGCGTCCTTTTGTGGGCCATGAAGGAAAACAAGGTCCTGATTTCCCTCTGCCATGGACCGGCGGCCTTTCTTGCTGCGGCCATTGATGAAAAACCGGAAGATTATCTCTTCAAAGGGTTTGATATGGAAGTCTTCCCCGATGCCCTTGACGAAGGGGCCAACCAGGACATTGGCTACATGCCGGGGTGCCTCCGCTGGCTTCTTGCCGCAAGCCTCGAAAAGCTTGGGGTCCATCTCCTCAATTCCGACATTACAGGGGCCGTCCATGTGGACCGCAATGTAATCACCGGTGACAGTCCCCTTGCTGCCAATAAGCTCGGTCTTGTGGCAGCAAAAGAGCTGGTCATCCGCATGAAGGCATAAAGCTATGGCAACGTTAGCAGATTGGCTTAGCTTCCGCTGCCGCCATGAAGAAATCAAGAAAGCCCTTGAAAAAACCCTTCTTGAGTGTGAGCACAGTGTAAGCCTCAACGAATTCTACACCCTCTACTTTTTAAGTAAAAGTGAGGATAAGGCCCTTGCCATCCAGGACCTTTCCCAGAAAGTCGGACTCAGTCCCAGCGCCACAAGCCGCATGCTCCAGCAGTTTGAGCACTCCTGCGGCGTCATTATGCGCACCACCTGTAAGACAGATAAGCGGTCCACCTTCATCCATCTGACGCCTCTTGGGACAAAACGTCTTGCCATTTTCCTAAAGGCCATTGACCCCGTTCTTAAGCGCTACGATGCGGACCTTACAGCCCTCAAAAAATCATGATTCAAAGGGCCCTGCCGGGAATCATCTCTTGGCAGGGCCCTTTTACTGCTAGTTTTGAATTGTAGGGTGTGCGTTGTCAGTTGTTACGGGGAGGGTAAAGAAGAAGCTTGTCCCTTCCCCCACCTTGCTTTCGGCCCAGAGTTTTCCGCCATGGCTTTGGACTAGCTGACGGGCCAGGGCAAGGCCGATGCCGCTGCCGCCGCTCTGGCGGTTCCTCGAGGTTTCACCGCGGTAGAAATACTGGAAAAGGTGCAGCAGCTTATCGGGCGGAACGCCGTCCCCCGTATCCCGGATTTCCGTAAGGAGATAGGCGTTTTTCCCATCCATCTGGCTAACTGCGGAAATAAAGAGGGCGCGCCCCTGTGGGACATAACGCACAGCGTTGCCCAATAAGTTATAGATGACCTGGTTCATGCGGTCCCGGTCAAACAGAAGATCCGGAAGAGAATCTTCAAGGGACAGGGTCACGGACAGCTTTTTTTCTTCAAAAAGGGGTGCCATCATGGCGACGGCTTTTTTGATGAGCACGACTAGGTCTCCTTTTTCCTTATGGAGCTCCAGTTGCCCCACTTCGGCAAGGGATAGGTCCCGCAGGTTCTGGATCAGGCGCCCCATGCGCAGGGCTTCGTCTTCCATGGAAAGAAGACGTTTCTTGTCAAGGGGAAACACATCGTCAATCATGCCTTCAAGATTGCTGCTGATGATAGCAAGGGGGGTCCGCAGTTCATGCGCCATATTTGCAAAAAGCTGCCGTCTTCCTTTTTCCGCTTCATCGAGGGCGCGGGCCATTTCATTGAAAGTCTCCGTAAGAAGCCCGACTTCGTCATAAAAATAAACCGGAACGTGCTGGTCATAGCGGCCTTTCTTGATGGATCGAGCCGCCTGCGTAAGGTCCTTAAGAGGACGCAGGGCTTCCCGCACCATGAGAAAGCAGATCAAGGCACTTAACAGGGCCATGCCAAAGCCCAGCCAAAAAAGGCTGCTATGGACGGAAGACAGATAGACAGTTTCAGCCGGTCCATGCATCATGCCGTGCATGCCTCTTGCTTGCCCCATCATATGGGATGAATTATATAGGTATTGGGAAAAATGGGCATCCATCTGGAACTTTGTAAGAAACATCATGGCCCCAATGGTCACAAGGAGCAAGACAAGGACCATGACGGTCAAACGAAAAGCAAGGCTGTTTTTATGCTTCATGGTTCGCTCCCTGGAATTTATAGCCAACTCCGTAAACGGTCACAATATAGATTGGTTGGGACGGATCCGGTTCCAGCTTCTTTCTGAGGTTCCGGATATGGGTATCAATGGTCCGTTCCGCACCTTCGTAATAGGCGCCGCCCATGGCCTTTTCCAAGAGCTGCATGCGGCTAAAGACACGATCCGGTGCAGAGGCAAGGATATCAAGCAGGCTGAATTCCGTTGGGGTAAGGGAAATCCACGCCTTTTTCCGGCGTACTTCAAAACGTTCCTTATCAATGAATAGGTCCCGGATCTCGTAGGAAGCGACCTGGCTGAGGACTTCCCCGCGGCGGCGCCGGAGAAAGCTTTTTACGCGGGCAATCAGTTCCCGTACATGAAAAGGTTTTACCACATAATCATCAGCCCCCAAATGGAGCCCAACGAGCCGGTCGGCTTCATCGTCCTTGGCAGAAAGGAAAATGATAGGAATATCTGTAAATTGCCGCGCCCTGCGGCAGACTTCAAAGCCATCGATTCCGGGCATCATGATGTCAAGGACCATGATATCGGGATGATCTTCCTTGAGGCGCTTGAGGGCTTCCCCCCCATCGCGGGCCAGATAGACAGTAAACTGCTCGTCCTTGAAATAGGAAAGAAGGACGCTGAGAAGCTTCTCATCATCATCAGCAATGAGTATGGAATTTGCAGGCATCGTGCCACCTCCTTCAGTGCCTGTAATGATAGCATAGGATGGAAAAAAAGAAAATGACCCTTCCCTCGTAAGCCTAGAGAGAAGGGTCGATTCCCAAAGGGATCAGTTGTTATTTTGGTTCTGGTACTGCCAGCCCGGGCAGCCGCCATAGTTTCCATTGCCACCACGATACCCACCCCAACAATAGGGAGCGCGATCAGTCTGCGCCGTGTTGTTAGACGCTGGGCTTTCTGCAGCAAGGACACTGTAGGTCGGAATGGCAAATAGGGTCAAGAGGGCCAGAATCATAATTTTTTTCATCGCTTCCATCTCCTTTCTGCTTCTCCTATATTGTAGCAGATGTCCTTGATCAAGGGGTGGAGAAAATGTGAAGATAATGTCAAGATGGATCAATCAAAAGAAAGGGCCATGAAAAAACGACGTCCTCATTTTCCCATGGCCCCCGGCCTTAATGATTTTGGGCAATAACCTTAAAGAGCGTCCCCACAACGAGGATGGACAAAGAAAGAAGAAGGACAGTCCCCCACTCCCCTAAGGTAAGCGGTACGACCCGCAGTACGCGGCCGCCTACATAGGTCATGATGACCTGAATGACGATGATCATGGCATTGATTTCGATGAAGCCCCGATTCTTTGTGAGGTGATCGAAAAGATTGACAGAATCAACACGCACATTGAACGCGTTCATGACGGCAAGGAACACATAGGTGCAGAAAAATCCCGTATAAAGGGGCAGTGCTTCTGCATGGGGCCGGAAAAGATCCTTCAAGGGCCCCCACAAGAACAGCATCAGACTGAGAAGAGTCGTGTAAGCCCCGCCCAGGATGATCTTCGTCAGCATGGACGAGCTGACAATGGGCGCACTCCGCTCCTTTGGTGCTTCCTCCAAATACCGGTCAAGGGCAGGCTCGCCGCCAAAAGCAAGGGCTGCCAAGGTATCCATGATGAGGTTGATCCACAGGATCTGGATGATGGTCAGCGGCTTTTCAATTCCTAAGAAAGGCGCCAGCAGGTTGATGGCTACAGCCGAGAAATTGATGCTCAGTTGGAAGACAATGAAGCGGCAGATGGAGTTGTAAATGGTCCGTCCGTAAAGGATGGCCTGCTTGATGGATAAGAAGTTATCATCAAGGATCACAATATCGCCGGCTTCCTTGGCAACTTCCGTGCCGCTGCCCATGGCAAAGCCCACATCGGCTTTTTTAAGGGCCGGCGAATCGTTGACACCGTCTCCGGTCATCCCCACGACAAGTCCCATTTCCTGCCCAATTCGGACAAGGCGGGATTTATCCATCGGAAGAGCTCGGGCCACAACACGTAGATGGCGAAGGGATTCCCGCACCTGTTGGTCAGAAAGGCGGGAAAGATCATCACTGGTCCAGACAATATCGGTATCTTCCTTCAGAATGCCTGCATCGCGGGCAATGGCCATGGCCGTTTCCCGGCGGTCACCGGTAATCATGACAACCTGGACACCGGCGCGTTGGACTTCCTTGATGGCCTTTACGGCTTCTGGGCGGACATCATCACGGATACCGACGATGCCGACAAGAATCAGCCCGTTTTGAGGGACCTTTTCACCGGCAATCGCCCCTTCACGGATGAAAAGTCCCAACATGCGGATGGAGTCCTTGGCATAGCCCACCATGGTTTCATCAAGGGACTTTTTCATGTCCCCCGTAAGGACGGCTTTCTTTCCTTCTGCGTCAAGGTACTGGTCAGCGGCGGGAAGGAGTTTTTCCGGAGCCCCTTTGACAAGGCACAGATCATAGGTCCCCGTCACATGGGCCCAGGAATATTTATTGGTACTGTTAAAAGGTACAAAATGGGTCCGTGTCACACCAAGATCCGTCTTATAGCCTTCCATATAAGCGCTCAGGGCCGTTTCCGTCATGTTCCCGCCAATGATCTTGCCCTCTTCGTTCACAGCAGCTGACGTATTGATGACACAGTTGGCATAAGTGGCCTTGCGGAGCATTTCCGGAAGAGCCGTAAATTCTGTGTAGACCGTGCCATCGCCGGCAAGAAACGTGACAACAGTCAGTTTTCCCTTGGTAATGGTTCCTGTCTTATCTGTAAAAAGCAGGTTCAGGCTGCCCGCCGTTTCGATTCCTACAAGTTTGCGGACAAGGACATTATCCCTGAGCATCTTGCGCATGTTGAGGCTCGAAACAAGGGCGACCATAAGGGGAAGCCCTTCAGGAACGGCCATGACGATAATGATGACACCGAGGATGACGGCCTGAACCAGATCCTGGACGAGGGCGCCGCCGCTTGTGAGGTACGCGCCAAGACTCGGGGCCTGCAGCATCTTATGGATCATGACGGCAAGGGCAATGAAGACCCCGCCCAGATACCCGATGCGGCTGATGACGGCAGCCAGGATGCGCAGTTTGTGCTTGAGCGGGCTTTCCCGTTCATTGTCCTTGAGTTCCTGTGTCAGTTTTCCATAAACGGACAGATCCCCAATGCAGTCAGCCCGCATAATGCCTTCACCCTCAAGGACGACGGAACCGCGGTAGACGGCATAGGTCTGGAGAAAATCGACTTTTTCCGGGTCAAGGATAAGGGAAGGATTCCCCGGAATCTTAGGAGCTTCTTCACTTTCCCCGTTGAGGACGGACTGGTCCACCTTGAGGGTGCCGGCGAGCATGACCCCATCGGCAGGGACCTTATCACCCGCCTGGAGGATGATGGCGTCTCCCTTTACGATATCGGCAATGCCTACTTCCTGGGGCTCCCCATCCCGATAGACCTTGCAGAAAATCCGAGAGGCTTCTTCCTGGAGTTTCTGAAAGGCGTTTTCGTTGGCATATTCCGAATAGGTGCTGACAAGAGTCGCCAGAAGGATGGCAAGAAAGATTCCCACCGTTTCCAGCCAGTCTCCATGTCCCGTATAGACAAAGATGATATTGATGACAAGGGCGGCCGTGAGGATCCGGATCATGGGATCTTTGAGGTTAGCGGCAAACTTTTGCCAGAATGTCTCCTTGGGAGGACGGGACAGTTCATTGCGTCCATACTGGGCACGCGAGGCTTCTGCTTCCTGAGTGGTCAGACCATACTTTTGCGACAAGGCAGCATCGCTCCTTTCTTTATATTGTTTGATTATATCATGTTTCAAGGAATAACGGGGAAATTCAGAAAAAGAGTTTACAAATTCTATACAAAAACGAAAAGGCCGATGGATAAATCGTTCCATCGGTCTTAGCAAAGGATTCCTACCGGATGAGGTAAGGCAGGGAGATCTTGGCAAGTCCCAAGAAGATGAAGAAGCCGCACACATCCGTAAAGGTCGTGATGAAAATGCTCGAGGCAACAGCGGGATCGGCATGACAGGCTTTAAGGACCACTGGGATGACAAAGCCAACAAAAGCCGCAATCATCATGTTGGCCACCATGGCCACAAGGATGATGACGCCCAAATAAGGATTGCCATACATGTAGGAAACAACAAAGGCCGCAAGGATGCCACAGACCATACCATTCATAAAGCCCACGAAAATGCTTTTCAGGATGCGTTTTTCATTGCCATGAAGCTTGATGTCCCCAATGGCAATGCCGCGAATGACCACAGCCAGGGTCTGGGTAGCCGCGTTTCCGCCCATACCGGCTACAATGGGCATGGAAGCGGCAAGGGCCACGACTTGAGAAATGGTATCTTCAAACATGGAAACCGTGGCGGACGCCAAAAAGGCCGTCACGAGATTGACAAGGAGCCAGGGCAGCCGCATATGGACCGATTCCAGGGCAGAACTGTCCACATCTTCTTCCTTGTTGACACCGCCCAATTTGAGCATGTCTTCCGTATTTTCTTCTTCAATGACATCGATGATATCATCAACGGTGATGATGCCGATGATGCCCATCCGTTTATTGACAACCGGAATGGCGTGCAGGTCGTATTTTGAGACGAGTCTGGCAACGTCTTCCTGGTCCGTTTCCGGTTCAACGGAAATGACATTGTCTTCCATGATGTCCTGCAGGGTATCATAGTTTTGGGCAACAAGCAGTTCCCGCAGTGAAACGGTTCCAACGAGCTGTTTCTTCTCGTTGGTAATATAAAGGATATTGATTTCTTCCGTTTTGGGGGCGATTTCCTTAACTTTTTCCAGCGCCTGGCTCACCGTCAGTGTATTGCGCATGGAAATGAATTCCGTCGTCATGATCCCTCCGGCGCTCGTTTCCGAGTAACCGAGGAGGTTCCTGATGACCGTTTGGTCACCGCTTTTCATGAGCTTCAACAGTTCCTTACGGCGGTTGACGGGCATATTGCCCAGGATATCGACGATATCGTCCTTTGACATGAACTGGAAGACAGCGAGGATGCGGTCCAGGTCAAGGAGCTTCATGATCCGTATCTGCAGATCCTCTTCTGCCTGTTCCACGATTTCGGCCAGCTGCTCAGCCGTGACCAAACTGTTTAAAAAGAGGATGTCGCTGTCAGAGACCTCTTCAAGGGCAATGGCAACGTCTATAGGGTGGGCTTCCTCCAATAAGGTTGTTACCGCGTCACGATCCTTGCGGTCAAGGGCTGTCGTAAGGTCGTTTTCCACTTGCTCTTCCAAAAGTTCCTGATTGGCTTCATTCTGAGCCGCGACTTCTGAACCCATTTCTTCATGCTTCTCCATCCCTGAAGTGCCTCCCTTTCCTCGGTATTCTGCTGGGAAAATGTCTTTCCCTCTGCCGTCCAGTACGGCTTTCCCCTAGGGGATCTCAGCGTTTTCCTAGAACCACGGTATCTGACACGAGCCACCCCACGGCCCCGTCAAAGCGAATGACAAGATTATAGGTCTTACCTTCGGTTTCATTGCGGCTCTGATTGATGGGCACAAAAAGCGTGCCTTTAGGATAATACCCCATCACGAGGGCGTCCTTGTTAGGTTCGGCAAGGAGTACGGCATTATCCTGGGTCGTCATCATGACAATGCGGGACTGGTGGTAGCGCTGCTCCGTTGTCAGTGCCGCTGCTTCAAGCCGGGGAAGGAATGTGCTTCCCATGACGGTAAAAAGTGCAGTAAGCGCCATGATCATACGTTGTTTCATCGCGTTTTTCCTTCTTTCCTAGACAACCTGAAATAGGTAAAATTTAAGATAGTCCGTTTCGGGCACATTATACAAAATAGGATGATCCGGGGCCTGTTGACGGGCCTCGATTTGGCGCAGGCTCACCTGGGCATCGCGGGCCGCTTCATGAAGCATCTTCACAAAAAGGGCATCTTCCATGAAGTGAGAACACGAACAGGTTGCCAGATACCCACCTCGAGGCAAGAGTTTCATGGCCTTGAGGTTGATTTCCTTATAACCGCGGAACGCACTGCGCACAGTGGAACTTGACTTCGTAAAGGCCGGCGGATCAAGGATGATGAAATCATAGGGAGCATGGCCCTGCGCCTTGAGTTCCGTCAATAGCTCAAAGACATTGGCTTCCCGGGTCGTTACGACATCCACCAAATGATTCCGTAGGATATTTTGCTGGGCCGTCTTCAGGGCCTCACCGGAAATATCGACAGCCGTTACAGAAGCGGCGCCGCCGCGGGCTGCATTCAGGGCGAAAGCCCCTGTATGGGTAAAACAGTCAAGGACATGCTTACCTTTGGCAATACGGGCTACGGCCTGACGGTTATATTTTTGGTCAAGGAAAAATCCAGTTTTCTGTCCATTGACCACGTCAACCATATAGGAAAGGCCATTTTCAACAATGATGGGCATCAGGTCAGCTTCCGTCAGTTCATTTTCCGGAATCTGGGCAATTCCCTTGTTTTCGCTCATACCTTCCAGCTCACGGATCTTGACATCATTACGTTCATAGACACCTTTGATGCGCTCGCCCATTTCCCGCAGCACGCGCAGGAGAAGGGAAAAGATCTGGTTTTTATGGCGTTCCATCCCAAGGGACAGGACCTGGGCGACAAGGACGTCGTCAAAGCGGTCCACCGTCAACCCAGGAAAGCCATCGGCTTCGCCAAAGATCAGGCGGCAGCAGGCAAAATCCGCACCGGGCATAACGGTCTTGCGATAGTCCACGGCATACCGAACGCGGCGCTCAAAAAAGGCCTCGTCAAAGCGGTCATTGGCATTATAGGAAAGGAGGCGGACCCTGATCTTGGAATGGTCATTGTAAAAACCTGTGCCGATGTATTTGCCTTTTTCACTGACAACATCGACAAGACTGCCATTTTCCGGTTTCTCCGATTCCTTGAGGACTTCTCCCTCAAAGACCCACGGATGACCCATACGGGCCCGATTTTCGCCTTTTTTGGTGATTGTAATCTGAATGAAATTGCGCATGGCTTTCTATCCTTCGTTTTTCTTGAATTACTTCCTTATTGTAACATATGAATCGGAGGGATTAAATAAAAATCTCGTAAAAACATGGCCCCATAAAAGAAAAGACTGTCCCTGCCCGCTTTGAAAAGTTCCCTGAATCTAAGGAAAAAAGAAAGCGTCCCTCCATTTGCAGTCACGTGGACATATCAGATATAATAGAAGAATGATTTTGTATTTTTTACGTTAAAGGCAGGCGATTCCCGCAATGGCTCAAGCAAAAACAATGACAAAAGATATGACCCAGGGCAGCATTCCCAAACTGCTTCTTGAATTTGCCCTCCCCTTGATGGTGGGCAACATCTTTCAAATGCTCTACAATACGGTTGACTCCATTGTAGTGGGAAACTTCGTCGGGACAAACGCCCTGGCAGCCGTCAGCTCCACAACGATGGTCACAAATATGTCGGTCTTCTTCTTTAATGGATTTTCCATCGGAGCCACCGTCATCATCGGGAAATATTTTGGTGCCGGCGACCATAAAAAGCTCCACCGTGCCGTAGAAACGACCATGGCAGCGACCTTTTTGCTCTGCCTGCTGTTTACGGCCTTCTTTCTTTCTGCCAATGATTTTATGCTCCGCTTCATGAAAACACCACCCGACGTTTTTGGGGAAGCCTCCCTATATCTGAGAATCTACTTTGCCGGTGTGACAGGCCTGCTCCTTTATAACATGGGAAGCGGCGTTCTCCGCGCCGTGGGAGATACGAAACGACCCCTTTATTTCCTGGTCCTCACAAGCGTCCTCAACATCATCTTGGACCTTATTTTCGTGCTCCAGTTCCATATGGGCATTGCCGGCGTTGCCTATGCAACCATTCTTGCCCAATTCATTTCGGCCGCGGCGACCATGGCGGTCCTTATCCGTACGGATGACATCTACTGTTTCCGCCTTGGGGACCTCTGCCTTGATTGGGGCATTCTTAAGGAAATTTTCTGTGTAGGCCTTCCCGCCGCCATTCAAAGCGTCATCACCTCTTTTTCCAACATTTTTGTCCAGTCCTATATCAACTTTTTTGGTCCCACCATCATGGCCGGATGGGGTTGCTACAACAAGATTGACCAGTTCGTCATGCTCCCCGTCCAGTCCATGGCCATGGCCTCCACCACCTTTGTGGCTCAAAACGTCGGTGCCCAAAAAGACAAGAGAGCCGATGAAGGCACCGTTTCTTCCATTATCCTGAGTCTTGGCATCGTTGGCGTCATAACAACTCTTCTCGTGCTCTTTGCCGATACGGCCCTTCGCCTTTTTACAAGCGACGAAGGCGTAATCCTGTCGGGAGTCGATTTTATCCACGTGAACCTCTTTTTCATGCTCTTTAACTGCGTGAACCAGGTCCTTGCCGGCGCCCTCCGCGGCCGCGGGGATTCAGTTGCGCCAATGGTCATCATGCTCTTTTCCTTTGTCCTCATCCGCCAGATTTACCTTTTTGTCATGAGCCGCTTTATCAGCAATACGCCTCTTACCATGGGTTTTGGCTACCCCGTGGGCTGGATGACCTGCTGCCTTCTTGAAGTGGCTTACTTCTATTTGTTCTGGAAACATCGGCCGCGGTAAGGGGCCTTTTCTTTTCTTTATTTTACTCAGCCCAAAAAACAAGCTGATTTGATGAAGTACGTATGTCCATTGCTTTGAGAAAGATTAATCTGAAGCAATGGGCTCATGGCCTCTCGTACAACAGTGCCCTTCACGGTTGGGGATAGCTATCGCCTGGGCGCTTTCTTTCCTAACCTTCCCTTTTTTTAGTCGCTGCAGAAATCGCGCCGAGTAAATGCAGTTACTTGCCATCCTTGCTTGAGAAATGATTCTTTTGAGAGCAAGGATGGCATGACGATTCGCAAGAAATTACCTACCACAATCTCATATTAAAGTCGCCCGAAAGATGCCTTCGGCGAGCAAGCCACTTCTTGAAATTTTTTCGGATGATCCAGGAAACCTTTTTCGCCTACGGCCCATATCGATCCATCTGCATTGTCAAACGCGGCAGGCTTCCTAGAAGTACCCAAATCTTGTACGACGTCATCAGCCTGCTTCGCGTTTTTCCTAGCATCCGGGCCAATCTGGAACCATATTTGAAAATGGTAAATGGAAAAAGGCAACGGCCTTGAAGGGTAAGGCCCAACAAAAAGCAGGCTGGAAAGAAAGGCAGCCTCCTTTCTTTCCAACCTGCTTTTACTTTTACTTAGAAGCGGTCTACCAGTTTATAGCCCTTCCCCATGAGGAACGTTTCCGTTTCTGCTTCATCGGTCTGCATCACCACAATAGGATTCGATGTCTTGCGGTCAAAGGAGATATAAAGATAGCGGATATTGACATTGGCCTGGTTGAGGCTGTCTAAGATCTTGTTCAAGGTTCCAGGGGCATCAGAGGCCATATCGACAGCAATGACAAAATCAATGCGGCACTGATAGCCGGCCTTGGTAAGCAGGTCCTTGGCCTTATTCGCATCATCTACGATGATGCGAACAATGCCAAATTCCGCACTGTCTGTTGCCAACATGGTATAGATATTGATCCTACCTTTTGCCAATTCGTCCGTCATCCTGCCCAAGGCACCCTTGGCATTGGCGGCAAAAATAGAGATTTGTTTCAGCATGAATATACGCTCCCCTCTCAGCCTTGGACGCGGCCGGCCAGTTCCTTGATGAGGGCTTCCGTCTTTTCCCAGCCCAGGCAGGGATCGGTGATGGATTTCCCGTAGACACCTTCTTCAATGGACTGACTGCCATCTTCCAAATAGCTTTCAATCATGATTCCTTTGACCAGCTTTCGAAGATCCGGATTCATATGGCGGCTGTATAGAACATCATTTGCAATGCGAACCTGTTCCAGGTATTTTTTCCCTGAATTGGCATGGTTGGCATCGATAATGACCGCTGGATGGGAAAGGCCCCGCTTTCCATAGGATTCATGGAGACGGACCAGGTCTTCGTAATGATAGTTGGGCAGACTCCGGCCAAACTGGTCCACATAGCCGCGCAGGATAGCGTGAGCGAGCGGATTGCCCTTGGTCCGCACTTCCCAGCCTCGGAAAAGGAACTGCTGCTCATGCTGGGCCGCCGCAATGGAATTGAGCATAACGGAGATGTCTCCGCTGGTAGGATTCTTCATCCCCACAGGAATGCCCACACCGCTTGCAATCATGCGATGCAGCTGATCTTCGACAGAACGGGCCCCAATGGCAGCATAGGAAATCAGGTCCGACAGATAGCGATGATTTTCCGGGTAAAGGATTTCCTCGGCACAAGTAAAGCCCGTTTCCCGAATAACCCGTTCATGCATCTTGCGGCAGGCAAGAATCCCCTTGAGCATGTCCTCCCCACCGTGGGGATCGGGCTGATGAAGCATACCTTTATAGCCAACACCAATGGTGCGCGGTTTATTGGTATAGACGCGGGGAATGAGGAAAAGTGTCTCCTTGACTTCTTCTTGGACGCGGGCAAGGCGCGTGCAGTACTCGGTGACCGCGTCTTCGTTATCAGCAGAACAAGGTCCAATGATGAGAAGGAACCGGGCATCCTTTCCTGTCAGGATGTCCCGGATTTCCTGATCCCGACGCGTTTTGATCTGATAAAGGCCCGGATCCACAGGGTGCTCCATTTTAAGCTCCTGAGGTGACGGCAATTTACGGATGAACTCCATTTCAAGTTCCATAGAAAGCCTCCCTGAAAAAAGTTGGACGTATTATACCATATCTATGAAAAAGATTCATGAATCTGTCCCTAAGAGGTTGTTGTCCCCCACTTTCCGACCCGAGAATGTAACCATTGTTCCAAAAAAGTCACCCCCACTGCGGAAAGGTTCCGCAATGAGGGTTCACTCTTTTATACGATAAGGCCTCCACTCGGTCTTAGAAAGCCGGGATCACAGCGCCTTTATACTTTTCTTCAATGAATTTCTTGACTTCCGGGCTCGTCAAGGCTTTTTTCAGGGCCTGAATTTCCTTGCGGTTTTCATCGCCCTTTCGAACGGCGACGATATTGGCGTAAGGTGAATCCTTCGGTTCGATGAATAGGGCATCCTTCGTCGGATTCAGCTTAGCTTCCATTGCGAAGTTGGAATTGATGACGGCAAGGTCCACATCATCCAAGGTGCGGGGCAGCATCGCAGCTTCTGCTTCGGTGATCTTGAGGTTCTTCGGATTTTCCACGATATCCCCGACCGTTGCCGAAATGCCGACGCCATCCTTTAGTTTGATGAGGCCTGCTTTAGCAAGGATATTGAGGGCACGGCCGCCGTTGGTCGGATCATTCGGGATTGCGACTTTGGCCCCGTCGGGAACGCTCTTGATGTCTTTCAGTTTCTTGGAATAGACCCCCATCGGTTCGATATGAACGGCAACAAGGTTCACCAGGTCAAGCTTACGGTCAGCAGCAAACTTCTTCAGATAGGGTTCATGCTGGAAGAAGTTGGCGTCAATTTCCTTGTCGTTCAAGCTGAGGTTCGGCTTGACGTAATCCGTAAATTCAATAATCTGGAGATCGATGCCATCCTTGGCAAGGAGCGGTTTGATCTCATTTAGGATTTCCGCGTGCGGAACCGGCGTGGCACCGACTTTCAGCACGACTTTCTTGTCACTGCTTTGGGCTGCTTCTTTCTTTTCACCGCTGCATCCGGCAACAAGTGCGCCGAGGGCGAGGAGGCCAGCGAGGGCCCAAACTGTTTTCTTCATTGTCATCAACATCCTTTCAGTGGTCCCCGTCTGGGGCTTTGTCTGCATTATGATGTGATTATACCGTTATGCATGAAAAGGCACAAATACATATAAGTTATGTCTTGTTATGCATTCCAGTTATGGAGAACTCGTTCAGCCGCTTCCTTCTCGATATCCTGCACTTCCCGTTTCAGGCGGGCAATGCCCGCACTCATGGCCACTTTTGCCACAGCGCCGGCAATAGCCGGTACAATACGGCGGTCAAACGCTCCGGGGACAACGTAGTCCTCGCGCAGTTCATCCTCAGGAATGAGGCCGGCAATGGCACGAACGGCAGCCACCTTCATCTCTTCCGTAATGGCAGAGGCGCGGACAGCGAGGGCCCCGCGGAAAATACCAGGGAAGACGCAGACATTATTGACTTGGTTCGGAGCATCGCTGCGGCCCGTTCCCGCCACAAGTACGCCGGCAGCTTTGGCTTCTTCATAGGTCGTTTCAGGAACGGGATTTGCAAGGGCGAAGACAACCGCCTTGGGAGCCATACTTTCCATGATATCCTTCGTGAAAAGACGCGGTCCCGATACACCGATAAGGACATCCGCACCCTTGGCGGCCCCGGCAAGGTTTCCTTTATAGTGGGCCTTATTGGTGACGCTTGCCAGATACTTTGTTGCCATGTCCATGTCCCCGGGACGGCCCTCGTAGACCGCACCGTCAATATCGATCATCGTCAGGTCTGTTACGCCCAAGCGATAGAGCAGTTTGCCAATGGCAGAACCTGCGGCGCCGCAGCCGTTCACCACAACCTTGACCTTTGTAATGTCCTTTTTGGCAAAGCGCAAGGCGCCAAGGACGGCAGCGCAGGCAATGATGGCGGTTCCGTGCTGGTCATCATGGAAAACCGGGATGGAGCAGCGTTTGATGAGTTCATTTTCAATCCAGTAGCATTTTGGTGAAGCAATGTCTTCCAAGTTGATGCCGCCAAAAGAAGGCTGGAGTTTTGTGACAATGTTCACAAATTCTTCCGGATCTTTGGTATCGATACAGATGGGGATAGAATCAATATCGCCAAATTTCTTATAAAGGACCGACTTGCCTTCCATGACAGGCATGGCCGCCTCCGGACCGATGTCCCCCAGCCCCAGGACACGGGTGCCATCACTGATGACGGCGACCATATTGCCCCGGCAGGTGTACTCAAAGGAAAGGTCAGGGTTTTCCTTGATCTTGCGGCACGGCTCGGCAACGCCCGGCGTATAGGCAAGGGCAAGGTCATGGCCATTTTCAAGGGGCGCCTTGCAGCGCACTTCCAGCTTTCCATGGAATTTCTTGTGAAGCGCCAGGGCTTCGGCATTGATTTTTTCCGTATCTGCCATAAGGGATTCCTCCTTTTCCAAGAGGCCTAGGGCCTTTTACAGCGAAAGGACCCAAGGTCCTTTCTGGTTCAGTAGTTATTTGGCAAGTTCCCGCACTTCAAAGAAGGGGGCTCTGCCCTTTTCGAGGGTTAAGATACCATAGGTCGGCACATCGCCCCGCGGTTTGGCTGCACTGCCGGGGTTGATGACAAGGATTCCGTCAATCACTTCATTGACAGGGGTGTGAATATGGCCAAAGACAACAATCTGGGCGTTTTTTTCCTGTCCCCAGTAAATGAGATTGTCCCAGCGGGAACGGGATACATAGCGGTTGCCATGCACCATGGCAAGAGTCGTTCCTTCAAGTTTTGTGACAAGTTCCACAGGACCCCGGTCCTCATAGACGTCGCAGTTGCCGCAGACAGCATAGACAGGTACGCCGGTCTTTGCTTCCAGATAAGGTGCGTCCTGACTGTAATCACCGGCATGAAGCCAGAGATCGACCTTTCCCGCATCAAGGATGACGCGGTCCATGGCCTTTTTGACGCCATGGGTATCACTGATGACTCCAATCCTCATTTCATCTTTCTCCATTGGCTGACAAGTTTTTTTGCCGCTTTAGCGCGGTGACTGATGCCGTTTTTTTCTTCCATAGTAGCTTCTCCCAACGGTTTATGGAGCTCCGTCGACCAAAAAAGCGGATCGTAGCCAAAGCCATTGGTGCCATGGGGCTCATGGAGCAGGATACCATCACAGATGCCGCTTGATTCAACGACAATCTTGCCTTCGGGACTTGCAACGGCAAGGGCACAGAAAAAACGGCAGTTGCGACGAACCTGCATCTTCATGTTAGCAAGGAGGAGTTCGTTGTTTTCCTCGTCCGTGGCCTCTTCGCCTGCATACCGGGCAGAACGGACACCGGGTGCACCCTTGAGGCTTAGGACCTCAAGTCCGGAATCATCAGCCAGGCACATCCGGCCTGTTGCTTTGGCGTAGTATGTAGCCTTCAGGCGTGCATTGGCGGCAAAAGTCTTCCCTGTTTCTTCCGGTTCGGGGATATCCGGGAAATCATTGAGACAGCAAAAATCAAGTCCCAAGGCTTCAAGAAGAACCTTGAATTCTTCCATCTTGCCTTGGTTATGGGTCGCAATAACGACTTGTTGCATGTATGGTTCACCCACTTTCTATACGTTATATTGTAACTGGTTTTGGGGGGATTGACAACAAATTAAGAAGGAGGGGAAGAAAGGGTGTCCGCTGGTACGCTTTTTCAATAATGTTGACTCAGCCCAAGAAAGTGGGCTGGGTTGAGGCAGTGTGTAAGGCCTTTGCGTAAAGAAAGGGCCTTGAGCAGACTCAAAGGCGCGGCGCCAAACTGCCCTCACCTTTCCCTTTTTATTTGGCGCACAAAATGCGCCGAGTCAAAAGAAAGGGGCCGAGTAAAAAACAAAGCCCCCGCCAAAGCGGGGGCTATCCATTAGCGGATGAAGTCCTTGATGATGCAGATAGGAGTCTTCTGGCTGGCGTTGCCGAAGGGGTTGTCGATGAGGATCTTTTCCACAAGACGGGGATCGACGCCTTTGGTTGCGCCCAAAACGCAGGAACGCTTGAGGTCGTTGACGTCAGCTACAGCTGCGCCAAAGCAGCCCAAACCGCGTTTGATGCTTTCCGCCACTTTGGAAGCATGTTTCGGACCCAAGACAATGTGCTTGTCATACGGTGGCATAGTTCCTGTAATATCATCGACGAGACGGGCCTGTTCCCCGCCTAGGCGGTAGAACCAGCCAGCCTTGCCGATAAGTTTCATGAAGAAGCCGGCAACGACGGCAAAGGTGATGCGCAGCGTGCCTTCTTCATTGATAAGGCTCTGCATGGCACTCCAGTTAGAAATGCTGCCATAACCAGGAAAGAGCTGGGAAAAGACTTTGGCCGCAAAGCCAATCTTCAGCGTTTCCGGACGGATGGCCCGATTTTGGGTAATAGCCACGACACTTTCCGCCACGCAGACCACATCGCGGGGGCCAATCATGGAACCGCCAAATTCCTTGATGGCATCGACGATATTATCATGGACCGTCAGGATACGGGTCGGCACAGGAAGGATTTCATATTTCTCAGCCATGGTAAGCACCTCCAACCAATTTCTTGACATCTTCCGCATAGATCGTTTCAAAAGCCTTGCGGACGTAATGATCTTTGCGGCCCACACCAGTCAGGTAGATGCAAAGGTCCATGTCGACCATATGACGCAGGGTATCGCGGATATTCTTTCCATTGCGAGCTTCAAAGAAAAGGGTCACGACAAGGGTCCGTTCCACACCGGGGTTCATGATGACCGCTTCAAAATAGTTGTCATCGCGGCGGGCCGTATCAAGTTCCAATCGGCCCCAGCACATGGCATCGGGGAACTGTTCCCGCGGCAGATAAGGACGCACAAACGCATCCGTAATGGCTGCAATCTGGTTGCTCGTGTTCCGCATAGGTACGGTGAAACTAAAGACAGCGCGGTCTGTTTCGATTTTCTCGAGTTTCAAGGCCGATCGTTCATCGACGCAGACGTGAGTGTCGTCCGTCGGTTTCAAAAACGCGTAGACCGTCATGACCAAAGCTCCCAGGACGCACAGGCCCAGGATGAGATAAATAAAATTCAGCATTCCTTTCTCGTCTCCCTTTCTTCTTCCAGCATTTTATTCAAACGTTCCATATAGGAATCACTCAGCCGCGCAACCTTTCCTTCGGCCGTCGTGATGCCGTTTGTGGTCTTTCCTTCGGCAAGGAGCACGCCATCCTTGGCACGCAGGGCTCGATAGGAAAAGCTGAGCTTTACTTTGCTGAGTTTTTCAAGGACAGTTTCAATAATGACTTCATCATCAAAACGGGCCGACTGACGATAGCGGCAATTCACATCGACAATAGGAACCATGAACCCTTCCCCCATCATCTCATTGAGGTCAATGCCCGCCTGCCGCAAATATTCCACCCGTCCCATTTCAAACCAGCGCAGGTAATTGGCATGGTGAACAACACCCATGAGGTCGGTTTCATAGAACCGGACCTTGAGTGAGAAAGATACCATCGTGTCATCTCCTTTACCCTGGAACACGTAAAACAACAGAAATCCCCATAAAACGCTGTGGCGATTCATGGGGTCAAATCCAATATGGTACGCCTGGGCGGAATCGAACCGCCGCACACGGCTCCGGAGGCCGTTGCTCTATCCACTGAGCTACAGGCGTATGTCATGTCTGACGGAGGCTATTATAGCATAAATGATGGGCTTTATCAAATTCTTTTCGCTTTAGCTCCAAAAAAGTTTTTGTAAAATAGTCTCTCTCCCGCCTCTTACCGTTTCATGAGGGAAAGGAAGCGCTCCACGGGAAGGAGCCGGTAAAAGACAAGACAGATTACAAGGTTTGGCAAAAGATAGGTCAGGTTGGTCACAAAGGAATAGAGATAGATCGAAGTGCCTGCCGGAGCGTAACTGCCAAAAAAGACCACGCCCGAAAGAAAATGGAAAAAAAGCCGTACCGCCACGGCGGCCGTGATGCCTGCCATGTGGTGCCGAGGGAAACAGCCTGCAAGACCCAAGGCCATAAAAGGCAGGGGATAGTCGAAAAGGACCTGAACAGGATGCAGGATATATGGTGCCATCACAAGGTTCATGAGACTGTAGGCAAAACCTGCCAGCATGCCCACTTCCGGTCCATAGGCAAAGCTTATGAAAAAAAGGGGCAGCATGCCGCCAAGCGTAACCGATCCGCCATTCGGCATGCGGTAAAATGGAAAGGCCGTAAGGATCACAGCCATGGCAAGCATAAGGCCACTACTTGCCGCCATGGATACAGACAGCCGCACCTGTTTAATCTTTAGGAGCGCTACCAGCAGGAAAAAAAGGGCAAAAAGGCAAAGGGCTGCACTCGGCACCTTCATGAGCTGCGTCAAAAGTTCCATCTTACTTTGCTGCCTCCTGCCGCATCATGTCAATTTCGTGGGCATAGCCCGAAAGTTCATTCGGTGTTTCAAGGATAAAGGGCAGGCCCGCTAAGGAAGGATGGCGGACGACGCGGGAAAGGGCAACCTGTCCGATCATGCCTTCGCCGATTTTTTCATGCCGATCCTTATGGGCACCTAAGGGATTCTTGCTATCGTTCAGATGGATGGCTTTCAGCCGGGACAGGCCAATGACGCGGTCAAATTCGCGGATAACACCATCAAGGTCAGAGACAATATCATAGCCCGCATCCCAGATGTGGCAGGTATCAAGGCAAACGCCGACCTTATCCTGAAGTGCAATACGTTCCAAGATGGCGCGGATTTCCTCAAAGCTGCGCCCCACTTCCGTACCCTTGCCAGCCATGGTCTCAAGAAGCAGCGTCGTCTGCTGTTTTTCATAAAGGACGCGATTGAGGCAGGCCGCAATGAGTTCAATACCGATTTTCGCGCCCTGTCCCAGGTGGTTTCCTGGGTGCATGTTGTAATAATTTCCCGGCAGGGCCTCCAGTTTATGAAGGTCATCGGCAATGGTTTCAAGGGCAAACTGACGCACTTCTTCCTTCGTAGAGCAGGGATTTAAGGTATAGGGTGCATGGGCCACAAGGGGAACTGTCCCATAAGGGGCCCATGCCTTTTTGAAAAGATCCGCATCCTTGGAATCAAAGGCCTTGGCCTTGCTGCCGCGCGGATTGCGAGTAAAAAAAGCAAAGGTATCTGCCTTGATACCGCGGGCCGTCTCCCCCATGGCCGCAAAGCCTTTGGAAGAGGAAAGATGGCAGCCAATATGTAACATAAAGAAAGATCTCCTTTCAGTTTCTGGCATGACAAACGGCAAAGGCCGCTCATAGGCCCCATTGTACACTAAAGCGCGGGCCCATTTCAATGGGGCCGCGCTCGGCTGTGTATTTACTTTTCGATGAAGGTGGTTAAGGTATGGAGCAGGTTTTCCTTTTCAAGGGGTTTCCGGATCTGACCGTTCATGCCGCTTGAAAGGGCCTCTGCCACGTCTTCGGAAAGGATGTTTTCTGTAAGAGCCAAGATAGGAATGGTCTTGGCATCCTTGTGGTCAGCCATGCGGATGAGGCTTGCCGCTTCGCAGCCATCGACACCAGGCATATCAAGGTCCATCAAAATGGCTGCATAATAGCCTTCGGGACTCTTGCCAAACATCTCACAGGCTTCCCGCCCATCGTGGGCCCGTTCCACGAGGATGCCCGTGTTGGTCAGGAGCTTTTCCAGGACTTCCATGCTCAGGTCGTTGTCATCAGCAGCAAGGAGGCGTTTTCCCGCAAGGGGCATAAGCTTTTTATCACTTTCCGGAAGCTGGTGATACGTAAAGGGCAGTTCCATGGTAAAGCGGATACCCTCGCCGCTTTGGTTGTCAGCCTTGATGAGCCCACCCAGGATGTGGACAAGGTTATGGGTCACGACGAGGCCCAGACCGCCGTGGAAGCTGGACCGTTCTTCCAGCTGGGAAACCATTTCAAAGGGCAGGAATACCTTATCCATGAGGTCCTCAGGGATACGCTTTCCTTCACAGGTGACGACCACTTCCAGAATCACTTTGCGTTTTTTCTGTTCCCGCCGACGAATCTCACAGCGCAGCTGATGATGCTCGCCTGTAAAGAGCATGGCATTGGCCAATAGGTTCATCATGACCTGCTCGAAACGGACCCGGTCACCATCAAGGGACAGGTGCTTTACGCCGTCTGTTTCCATGGTAAATTCAATCTGGCGGCGCTGCGCTTCCTGACTAAAGAGCGACTCAATGCGGCTGAGGACCCCATCGAGTTCAAAGGGTTCGCTTTTAAGCGACAGGGTGCCATTTTCCATGGCGGAAAGGTCAATGACGTCGTTCAGGACCGAAAGGAGATAGCGGACCTGATCCTGACTTCCTTTCACGTAAGCCCGGCGCTGGTCCACATTGTCTTCTTCGCCGGCAAGGGTCAGGTAGCCCATGATGGAATTGAGGGCTTCCCGCGTGTCGCGGCTGATGCGGCTCATGAACTTACCTTTTGTTTCTGCATCATCACGGGCTTGGCTCATAGCCGAATGCAGCTGGGCACGGCGCTCCATTTCAAGGCTCTTCTGATCATCGATGCGGCGGCGCAGGAAGAGTACGTCCCGATGATGGCTGCGCCCTTTTTTCACGCCCTGAAGCAGGAAGCTGGCCCAATGATAGGTGCCATCCCCGTCCTTGACGCGGGCCATGAATTCATAAGAGGAACAGGTCTTGCGCGTCCGTTCCAGATTTGTCTGGAGCACTTCCTTCGTGTATTTCAGCTGGTCGCTGGGATGGAGCTCGCCAAAAATGGCATCCACTGAATCAATGGGTACAGCCTTGACCGTAACTTTTTCTCCCTCATCTTCATAGCAATAAGCTGTATGATGGTTAAGATCTAGCTCGGCTACCCGGTCATAGGTTTCCACAAAATAGCCAATGAGACGACTAATCCGATAGCGTGCCTTCCGTTCCCTGCGGACCTGCCGGGTCCGAAAAAAGTAAAGGAGTGCAAAAAAGGCAATGAGGACCACCGCGGCCACGAGAAGATGACCGGCATTACGTTCAAGGAACACAGACGCGGACGCTTCTGCAGGAAGGATGGCGGAAAGCGATTCCAGCCAAGATTTGATGAGATTCATAACGACTCCTTTCGGCGATTACTGGGAAATGACCGTTTTCAAATAGGCCTCAGCGGCTTCCAGCTGATTGGTGCCGGCAGCTCCTATTGCTTCCACGGTTTCATCAGGTTCGATGCCGACCTTATCGATGCTGCGCCCACTGGGCGTATAGTACTTTGCAATGGTAAGCTTGACAGCAGTTTTCTGGCTTAACATGAAGACATTCTGGACCACACCCTTGCCAAAGGTCTTGGTCCCAAAAAGTTTGCCTGATCCCGTATCCTGGATAGCACCGGAAACAATTTCCGCCGCGCTTGCCGTTCCATGGTTCACCAATACGGCAATGGGGAAAGGCACCTTTTCAAGCTCTGAGGAGAAGGTTTCAGTCGCCCCCGATTTATCCGTCATGGAAACAATGGGGCCTTTGGGAACAAGGTGCTTTGCGACATTGACGCCACTTTGGAGAAGGCCCCCTGGATTGTCCCGCAGATCAAGGACCAACGCTTTCATGCCCTCCCCCTGCAACTTTCCCAGTGTGGCGGCAAAATCGCGGTCCGTTTCCTCGTTGAAATTCGTGATCCGGATATAGCCGATGCCGCCTTCTTCCATGCGTCCGTAGACGCTCTTGACCTTGATTTCGCTTCTTGTCAGCGTCACTTCGCGGGTGGATCCATCGGCAGACTTCAGTCCCACTGTCACTTGCGTCCCATCTTTGCCGCGAAGCTTTTTTACAACCTCGTTCAGGCTTTCGCCCGTCACGTCCTTCCCGTCAATGGAAAGGATGATGTCCCCTGCCTTGATGCCGGCTTTGTAAGCCGGTGTATCTTCAATGGGAGAAACAACGATAATTTCCTTTGATTCCTTCATGCCCAAGACCATGCCGACACCACCAAAATGGCCTTCAGTCATGGCATTCAAGGCTTCAAAATTCGATGTATCCAAATAGGATGAATACGGGTCACCCAGTTCCTCCACCATCCCGCGGATAGCGCCGTCATAAAGGTTCTTTTCTTCCATGTCTCCCACATAATAGCTGGAAATCAAATGCAGGGTCCGTATCAACTCGAGAAATCCCGCGGGATTGCCGACATAGCGGCCAAGGACCGTGATACTTCCGAAGATAAAGACGCAAAAAGAAACCAAGACGGCCACGATCAGGTGGGCCCAGCCAAATCTTTTTTTACCCATAGACCCTCCTTATGGCAAATAGTTGAGCGGGGACGTGACTTCACCATGGATACGCACTTCAAAGTGGCAGTGCGGCCCCGTCGAATTCCCCGTACTGCCTGCAAGGGCAATGGTCTGACCTTTGGAAACGTTTTCGCCAACGCCGACAGTAAGGGAACTGTTGTGTCCGTAGAGAGTCACAAGGCCGCCACCATGATCGATCATCACCGCATTGCCATAACCGCCCATCCAGCCAGCATAAATCACCGTACCGGAATCAGCGGCCACAATGGGCTGCCCATAGTCGGCACCGATATCGATTCCGGCATGGAAGATTTCCGTACCCCAAATAGGGTGGACGCGCCAGCCAAAAGGAGACGTGATTTCCCCATAACAAGGCCAGGTAAACTGACCAGACCCGTGGGCAGAAGCCATCATGCGGCCCTCCTGCTCCATGCGCTGGATCATGGCCGTAATTTCCTGGCTGTTGCGCTGGAGTTCTTCGTACTCTGCATCAAGACGGGATTTTTCCGCTAGAGCTTCCTGATAGAGCTGCTCCTGCTCAGCTGTTTTTTGTTCCACATAGGCCTTTTTCTGAAGCACTTCCTGGCGCTTCCCATCAAGTTCCGCATGTTCCGCGTCAAGCTCGGCCTTTTTGGCTTCAAGCTCATGCTTTTGCGCATTCAGCGTTTCAATGAGGTTCGTATCACGGCGAATGATGCGCTGCAAGAGATACATGCGGGAGGAAAAATCCCGGAAATCACTCGATCCCAGAAGCACGTCAAGATAGTTCACCTGTCCGTTCTCATAGATGTCGCGAAGCCGTTTTTTGTAGATTTCCCGCGTATTGTCAAATTCCTTTTCCTTGATGACAAGGGCCCGTTCATTACTGCGGATCTTGCCTTCAAGAATGCGCTGCTGGCCTTCGACAACGGCAAGCTGCTGTTTTGCCTCGGCAAGTTCCTGCCGGGCCCTGACAAGGCGGTCCACGGCGTTTGAAATGCGAGCTTCACTTTCCTTTCGCTGGGAAGTGTTCGTGTCCATCTGCCGCTGAATCTCGTCGAGCTCTGCTTTTTTATCCTCTATGGATTCTGCCCACGAAACGGGTCCCATATAGCTCATAAGGGCCATCAGAGCCGTTGCGACGGCAACTTCTTTTTTCATGACAAGGCCCCCTATCAAACATCCAGGAACTTGCGCAGGCTGATGGCACTTCCGGCAGCCCCGATAAAGGTGCCAACAGCCACAAGACCGGCACAGAGGTAGACCATAAAGGGCCAGCTTGGCAGGAGGGGAAAGAAGGCCAGGGTTGAATAGATTTTCACCTGGGCAGCGTCATACATCTTGAAAAGGGCCACAGCGGCAATGAGAGCCCCGACAAAGCCCATGAACATCCCTTCCAGCAGGAAAGGCCAGCGGATGAACCAGTTGGTGGCCCCCACATATTTCATGATGCTCACTTCCCGCCGACGGGCAAAGACCGTAATGCGGATCGTATTGGAAATAATGAAAAGGGTGGCAATGGCAAGCATGATGATGAGGAAAATGCCTCCCAGGCGCAGGATACGTGTCAACTGGAAGAGATGTTCCACCACTTCCTGTCCAAATTTAGCCGTTTCCACTCCGGGCATCTTTTCGATTTGGGGCACGATTTCCTGGATGCGTTCCGGTTTATCCACCTGGACTTCAAAGGAATAAGGGAAGGGGTTGTCCTCTCCCAAGGCATCAAGGAGCTTTTCCTGTTCGCGGAGCCGTTTCTTGAAATTCTGCAGGGCTTCTTCCTTTGTCACGCCCTTGACTTCCATGACGCCCCGCGTCGTCTTGAGCTGATGCTCTACTTGACGGCGCTGCACGCTCGTTGCGGCATCCGACATATAGACCGTCACCTGGACCTGATTTTCCAGGTATTGGGCAAGGTTATTGACATTGAGAACCATCGTCAAAAAGAGCCCCAGGACAAGGATGGAAAGGGCAACCGTCGTCACGGACGCAATACTCATAAGGGAGTTGCGTTTTAGTGACGTAAAGGTTTCCTTCAAATAATACCATTTTGTACTAAAGCTCATAACCATAGACTCCTTTGATATCGTCACGGACAATGCGGCCATCTTCGATGGCAATGACCCGCTTTTGCATATAGTCCACCATGGTCTTGTCATGGGTGGCCATGATGATGGTCGCGCCCCGCTTATTGACTTCGGAAAAGATATTCATGATTTCCATACTGGTTTCCGGGTCGAGGTTTCCCGTCGGTTCGTCGGCAATGACCAGCAGCGGGTCGTTGACAATAGCCCGGGCAATAGCCACACGCTGCTGCTCACCGCCGCTCATTTCACTGGGATAGTTCTTTGCCCGGTCGCCAAGACCAACAAGGGTCAGGACTTCCATGACCCGTTCCTTGATTTTCTTGGAAGGGGCCTCGATGACCTGCATGGCAAAGGCCACATTTTCAAAGGCCGTCCGGTCATTCAGCAGTCGGTAGTCCTGGAATACGATACCCAGCTGACGCCGCAGGTAGGGGATCTCGTCATTGCGAAGCTTCATGACATCGACGCCGTCCACAAAGATCTGCCCGCTTGACAGTTCAATCTCACGGGAAATGGTCTTGATGAAGGTTGATTTGCCGGCCCCGCTGGGACCGACGAGAAAGACAAACTCACCTGGCTTGATATGAACATTCACGTCCTGGAGTGCAGCGGCTCCGCCAGGATAGATCTTGCTGGCATGTTTCATTACGAGCAATGGGATCCACTCCTTTTTTCGTTGGATTCATGCATAAGGGCAAGGGCACGCAGGATATTGGAACGTGCTTCCTTTCTAAGAGCGGCAAGTTCCGAAGCTTCCTGGGCTCCTGAATCGGCAGGCATCGAATCGGCAAGGGAAACGATTTCACCGGCCGTGATGGCATCGATGGTATCGACAACGGTTCCTTTCATCCCATCTACAAAACGGTCCACTTTGGGATCATAAGAAACCGCCATAAAAGGCACGCCGGCAAGGGCCGCAAAGACCAGGGCATGGAGCCGCATCCCCACCAAAAGGCGCAGGCTGGCCATGAGGTCAAGATATTCCTTTGTGGAAAGTTTTCGCGGCAGGATAAAGACGTCGCGGCTATTTTCCATTTGCCCAAGCACCGCATCGGAAACTTCCCTGTCAGACGGAAACTGAAACGGGACAAAGAGAATCTGCGCCCCAAAGGCGGCCTTGAGACCATCGGCCGCGCGGGCAAATTCAGGAATAAAGCGATCCTCTCCCTTCCAGTGCCGCAGGGCAAAGCCAATGACGGGCCGTTCAGGATCGATGCCCATGCCTCGCAGGATGACTTCTCCCACCTTGCGATTGCCGTCAGGAAGGGAAAAGACAGCATCACTTGTGACGAGGATATCCTTTCGCTCAAAGCCCATCTCACAAAGGTCATCCAAGGACCCATCGTCACGGACCGTAATCAAATCGGCGTGGCGGCAGACGAACCGGGTCAGGAAGCGGGAAAAACAGCCCTTGATCGGACCGATTCCCTGGGCAAAGAGCATCACCTTTTTCCTCATAATGACGCCAAGAGCGATGATGGAAAGATAATAAAAGAGACTGAAATGGCTCGTTACGTTCTGGAGCAGGCTGCCGCCGCCCGATAAGAGCAGGTCCGTCCCTGCCATGGCCCGCAGGATGGCGGGAAAATCAAAGCGTCCGATGCTCTTTACGTCGTGGAGGGCACAGGTTGAGCGGGGATGGCCGCTAATGACCGTAATGACCGTATCAGGGGCCTCCCGTTTAAGGCTGTCCACAATGGCCGTCAGCATGGCTTCGTCACCGGCATTGGAAAATCCGTAATATCCGGATATGAGCACCTTAGCCACGGGCGTCCCTCCCCTTCTTGTAACCCCCATAGGCACGATAAAGTCCTTCAAACACAACAACGGCCAAAACGCCTAGGATCACGCCCAGTGCATAACCATCAAGGGCCCGGACATAGCTCATGAAAATAGGGGTCCGCATATGGCAGAACGTCTGGACGAGACTTGCCTGTCCAATGGTCGCGGCTACGGCAAAAAGGCCATAGGCCCAAGTCGGAAGTTTCCGCAAGACGCACCAAGCCGTCAGGTAAAAAGCCGGATGACCAATGAGAAATTCCTTTTCCCGGGGCCGGGCGTACATGGTCTCTTCAAGGAAATAGCGAAGCTTTTCCTCAAAGGCCGGAACGGGAACCCCTGCCGTATGGCCGCTGCGGCCAATAAAGACCCACGCCACGATGGCAAAGGCAAGGAGAACAATGAGGGTCGACAGCGTAAATGGGCGGTTAAGAAACGCCCGGATCCTTGATAAGGGAGCCGTAAGGCGTTCCCCTTCGTTCCACAGGCCATGACGTTTGACAAAGAGTAGGAACGTAAGAAGAACGGGCATCATGAAGGTGACCTTCACGCCGCGGTAGATATCAATTTCAAGGAGAAAACGTGTATCTCCAAGGACTGCCCCCAATAAAGAGGCACCAATGAGGGACAGAATCACGGCATAGCCTAGCTGGACCGTCGTCATGGCAAGAAGGCCTTTCATCGTCCTTTCTCCTTTACGGCGGTCCCACAGCGTGATCATGCGGGCCATGGAAAGGACGGGAAAGATGATGGCACTCAAAAGGGCCGTCACCTGGCGGAACAAGAGTGCGTGGCTGCCTGTAAAGTAACCAGCAGATAGGACCAGCCCGCCCAAAAGGACCAGCTTGCCATAATGGCGTTGGGGCACGATGCCAAGGAGAAGGAAATAAAGGCACCAAGCGGCCACGACAGAAAAAGCCATGGGCACATAGAAAAGACGGGACGGATGGTACGGGGCAAAGACGCCGGCCCGTCCGCTTATATATCCATGGGATGCCACGTCACGCGTCACATCACTTACGTATTCAAGGTTCGTTTCAAGGGCCGTGTTGCCATTAAGACCGGTAACAAAAGGACGGATGTAGTTGACGCGGATATTGCGCTCATCATCGGCAAGGGACCAGCGGCGGAACGCATCAAAGACCTTCATCTTGCGCTGCTCGTCTTCGGCAATGGTATAGACGCGGGCAGCATCATAGTCCATGACTTCCGAAAGGGGTACAAGTCCGTCCATCTTGATGAACTGGAGCTGTACATCGGCTTCGACCATACCCAGGGTGATATGCCGCTTTTTGAGCGCGTTCGCCACATTTTTGAGATAGCGAGGCTCGCCGAGCATGCTGCGGCCGCTGCCAATGATGAGCGAAACATCGGCTCCCGTTTCATCAATTTCCTTAAAGAACACAGCAAGCTGCTGCTGAGCTTTTTCTTCATCCTTGGTGGTCTTTACAAAATTATTGGGACGAATGGCCACCATAAAGCCATTTTCCTTGGCGGCAAGAAGCTCGTCCGGCACAAGGATCAAGGGCGTTTCCTGGATGCCCAGCTGGTCCTGGCTGAAAGGATTCTTATTGAGGGCCGTCGGAGCCTTGAGCATGTAGACACGGGGCGTATCGGAGACCTTCTGGAAGCGGTCCCTGTCAAAACGGGCGCTCAGTGTTTCAATGAGGGCATCAAAGGTGCGGCGGCTCGTTCCATCGGCCAGGTAGACAGCCTGATAGGTAAAATCCGGTGAGGATACAATGGCCTGCCAGCTCGGGCTCAGGCCGCCGATTTCCTTTTGACGCAGGAGCTCGCCGCCCGTATAGTAAGTAACAAGGCCTTCGCCTGCCATATCCATGATGGTGCGGTCTGAAACGGCAAGGGTCGTGACGCCGGCGTCCTTGAACTTTTTGAAGACGCTCTGCCTCGATAGACCCTCACTGTCCGCCATACGGACCAGGGCCTGATAATCCATGACCGTTTCCATACTCCGATTGGCCTGTTCCACCTGATACCGGCTCCAGTTAAGACAAAGGGAGGCCAAAAGGCCGAGACTGACGAGGACCACAAATAGCTGTTTGATTTTCTTCACGGCTTACCCCTTTCCCCTGATCAATGTTTCAGGCTGCGGAGATAGCTTTCCACAAAAAGATCCAGGTCCCCGTCCATAACGGCTTGGATATTGCCGGTTTCCGCGCCAGTCCGATGATCCTTGACCAAGGTATAGGGCTGGAAAACATAGGAGCGGATCTGGCTCCCCCACTCGATGGCCTGATAGTCTCCGGCAAGGTCGCTGATTTTTTGATCTTGGATGGCCTTTTCGTATTCAAAGAGTTTGGCACGCAGCAGCTGCAGGCAGCGTTCCTTGTTCTGCAGCTGGGACCGTTCGTTCTGGCACTGGACAACAATGCCCGTCGGCAAATGGGTCATACGGACAGCCGAAGACGTCTTGTTGACGTGCTGTCCGCCAGCACCGCTGGCGCGGTAGTAGTCAACGCGGACATCGTCCATGTTGATGTTGACTTCCACCGTATTATCGATTTCCGGCATAACGTCCACCGCCGCAAAGGAGGTGTGGCGGCGGGCATTGGAGTCAAAAGGAGAAATACGGACAAGACGGTGCACGCCCTTCTCGCTTTTGAGGAACCCATAGGCATTATGTCCCTTGATGGCAAGGGTAGCACTCTTGGTTCCTGCTTCTTCACCGGGCAGGACATCGAGCAGTTCCACTTCAAAACCCTTTCCTTCGGCATAGCGCGTGAACATCCGCAGAAGCATGCCCGTCCAATCCTGGGCTTCCGTTCCGCCCGCACCAGCATGAAGGTTCATGATGGCATTGTTGGCATCGTATTCATCACTGAGCAGCATGCCCAGTTCCAGTTCCGAAAGGGTATGCTTGGCCCCTTCCAGTTCCGATTCCATTTCGGAAACCAGGGTGTCGTCCTTTTCTTCCATGGCCATTTCCCAAAGGGTATCGAGGTCGTCGACCTTCGTTTCAAGGCTCGTAAAGGTATCCACTTCTGATTTCAGGTTATTGGCTTCCTGGGCGACTTTCTGGGCCTTATCGGGATCATCCCAAAAGCCCGGTGCCGCCATCTGGTAATCAAGGTCCTGGATGCGTTCCTTCTTGGGTTCGATTTTAAGGCCCGTCTTGAGTTCGCCAAGACGGTTTCTGAGTTCGCCGATCTGCGGTCTTAATTCTTCAAGTAACACGATTCGTTCAATCCCTTTCCTATTGAATGAGGAGCCACAGGGCCCCATGTTGGATTCTTCCCTTCAATGTCCGAAAGGGGCTGCCGCCAAGGCGGCATCCCCTTTTCTGTCATGCGCCGCACGAAAAAAGGCGCAGGCCTTTTTTCCGGACCTATGGCAAGGTCCCGTTCTTCATGACTGTGCGGTGTCAGCTGTTTTGATTTTTACCACAGCAATTCTTGTATTTCTTGCCGCTGCCGCAGGGGCAGGGATCGTTCCGCCCCACCGTGCTGTCATTTCTGACCGGTTCCTTCGGCGTTTCTGTACTGCCGTCGACGTTCGGGTTGTTCGTCGAGGCTTCGCTCAAATGGTCTTCCACAACAGGCTGGGTAACGACGTTGACGCGGTACATATAACGGACCACATCATCGACGATGGCTTCCTTCATGGCTTCGAACATTTCATAGGCTTCGAACTTGTATTCAACCAACGGATCACGCTGTCCATAGGCGCGCAGCCCAATGCCTTCGCGCAGGGCATCCATGGCATCGAGATGTTCCATCCAGTGGGAATCAACAACCTTCAGCATGACCAGGTTTTCCAATTCGCGCATGATGGGAGCCGTGTTATTTTCCTCGCGGGCATTGTAGTAATCAACCGCGACCTTGTGGAGGAAGGTTTCCAGTTCATCACGGCTCATTTCCTGCAGTTTTTCTTCCTTCAGGAAACCGGCCGGCGCATAAAACTCCTCTGCATAGCTGATGAGGCTCTTGACATCCCAATCTTCGCTGTAAGCCTCTTTTGGTGCATACATATCCATGGAGCGGTCAACAATATGGCTTGCCATGTCAAGGACGGTCTCCTTGAGGTCTGCTTTTTCAAGGATCTGGCGGCGCTGGTCATAAATGACTTCGCGCTGCTGGTTCATGACATCGTCATATTCAAGGACCTGCTTACGAATTTCAAAGTTGCGCGCTTCGACCTTCTTCTGGGCCGACTCAATGGAACGGGTCACAATCTTATGCTCAATGGGCTCGTCTTCTTCCATGCCGAGCTTATCCATGATGCCCGAAATGTTATCCGAACCAAATAGACGCATCAGGTCGTCTTCAAGGGAAAGATAAAAACGCGTAGACCCTGGGTCTCCCTGACGGGCACAGCGTCCGCGGAGCTGGTTATCGATGCGGCGTGATTCATGGCGTTCCGTACCGATGATATGCAGGCCGCCAAGTTCAGCGACCCCATCCCCCAGGACAATATCCGTCCCACGGCCGGCCATGTTGGTGGCAATCGTAACAGCCCCCATTTGCCCGGCATCAGCGACGATTTCAGCTTCTTTTTCATGGAACTTGGCATTGAGGACATTATGTTCAATGCCGCGTTTTTTAAGGAGTTCGGACAACTCTTCCGACTGCTGGATGCTCGTCGTTCCTACAAGGACCGGACGGCCCTTCTTGTGAAGTTCCTCAATAGCATTTGCCACGGCGCGGTACTTAGCACGGCGCGTTTTATAGATGACATCTGGATAGTCGATACGGATATTGGGTTTATTTGTCGGCACAACCACAACATCAAGGCCGTAGATCTTCTGGAATTCCTGCTCTTCGGTCTTGGCCGTACCGGTCATGCCAGAGAGCTTATCATACATACGGAAGTAGTTCTGGAAAGTGATGGTGGCAAGTGTCTGGCTTTCCCGTTCGACCTTGACATGTTCCTTTGCCTCAATGGCCTGATGCAGCCCTTCGCTGTACCGGCGGCCAAACATGAGGCGACCCGTAAATTCATCGACAATGATGACTTCCCCATCCTTTACGACATAATCGCGGTCACGGTGCATGAGGGCCTTGGCCTTCAGGGCTGCCATGAGCTGATGGGAATAGTCGACACCATTTTCCCCGTCATACATATTGGAAACGCCGAGGAGTTTTTCCGTCTTGGCAATGCCGGTTTCTGTCGGGGCAACGGTCTTTTGCTTTTCATCGACCGTATAGTCCTCCCCTTCCTTCAGTTTGGCCGCCACATCCGCCATGACCTGATAAAGGCTCGTTGACTGGGCGCCAGGGCCGGAAATGATAAGGGGAGTACGGGCTTCATCAATAAGGATGGAGTCCACTTCGTCGACGATGGCATAATGCAGGGGACGCTGCACCATTTGGTCAAGGGAAATGACCATGTTGTCACGGAGGTAGTCAAACCCGAATTCATTGTTTGTTCCATAGGTAATATCGGCAGCATAAGCGGCCTTACGGGCAGGGTAATCCATTTCGTGAGTAATAAGGCCGACAGAAAGTCCCAGGAAACGGTAAACACGGCCCATATCCTCACTGTCACGGCGAGCCAGGTAGTCATTGACCGTCACAACATGGACGCCCTTGCCTTCAAGGGCATTTAAATAAGCCGGCAGCGTTGCCACAAGGGTCTTCCCTTCACCAGTACGCATTTCCGCAATCTTTCCACGGTGAAGGATGCAGCCGCCCATGAGCTGAACGTCAAAATGACGCAGACCCATGACACGTTTGGCGGCCTCCCGAACAACGGCAAAAGCTTCCGGCAGGAGATCATCGAGCGTTTCTCCCTTGGTCAGGCGCAGACGAAACTCATCCGTCTTGGCGCGCAAACGGGCATCACTAAGACCAGAAATTTCCGGTTCCAGCGCATTGATTTTATCTACATAGCCTTGGCACACCTTCAGTTCTTTTTTATTGGGGTCACCAAAGACCATTTTCATTAGCTGTTCCAGCAACTAAAATCACTCCTCATGGACGCATAGATAGCCTATTTATTCATCGTTTCATTTTATCAAATGCATATAGGAAAGTCAAAGAAAGGCACGCAAAAAGCGTGTCAAAAGAGAGAACTTTTTATTTTTTTGCTGGGTCTGCAAATTACGCCGAGTGGGTACATAGAAAGCCGCGTTCAAGCTGTCTATTGGCCGAATGGCTGTCCTGCATGCAAGGCTGCGGCTGTCGAGTAAAAAAAAACTAACGCTCTAGCTTTGATGCTGTGGTTCTTAAAGACCGTGAGGGAAACTAAAGGTCGAGCCGACACCAAAGCCCCCCTCCCCTTTTTACTCGGTGTGCAAATCGTGCCAATTTGATGCAGTGACGCGCTCCCATTGCTTGAGAAAGATTCGTTCGATTGCAACGGGAGCATGCCGATTCGTAAGAAATCGCGTACTGCATTTTCATTCCTAAATCGTCCGAAAAAGTGGAGTCCTTGGGCGAGCCCGTCTTGGTATTATTTCGTTTTCTTTAGAGGAAGCATGATTTGCCTGAGTCCCCTATTCAAAAAAAGGAATTGAAAGAAAACGCGAAGGCTTTAACCAACCGCATTAGACAAGTAACTTACGTCGTCGATGAAAACATGAGCTCTTCGCAACGGGAACCATCTGATCGGAATTTGTAAAAAGCAAATGGAATAAAAGACCGGAAGGCAAAAACATGACAAAACGATTGCAAATCGTCTTGGTAAGTCGGATTGATGCCGCACATCGAGTACAAAAGGAAAACACGAAAGCGGGACGATCTTGCCGCTATTGTGATTTCTATATTTCAAAAAGATTGTCTTCTTATAAAAGTCAAATACAATTCCAGAGCCCTAAACCGGGCATCAGCGTGGATCCAGTTTATGATTTCTCAGATTTGGCAGCGGATGTGAGGCGCCCCTTCTTCATCAATCCAGCCCGATTTTTGGGCTAGTTAAAACAGCTCCTAAAAAAAAACATGCCGCCCGAAGGCGGCATGTTTTTTGATTAGACAAGTTCCGGATTGATGAGACCATAGTCACCGGCTTTACGGCGGTACACAACGGCCATGGATTCCGTTTCGTCATTGAAGAAGACGAAGAAGTCGTGGTTCAGCATGTTCATCTGCATGATGGCTTCCTGCACATTCATGGGGCGCATCGCATAGGTCTTGGTGCGAGCGACCTTGAATTCGCCGTCAGCCGAGGCCTCTTCAACATCACCAGAAACCGGCGGAACCGCGGCATCACGGAAATTGTTGTATTTCCGCTTCATGAGACGGGTTTTATATTTATGGATCTGGCGCTCAATCTTTTCCACACAGTTATCAATGGAAGCATACATGTTTTCGCTGCCTTCCTGGGCGCGGAGAACGATGCCGCTTGCAGGAACCGTAATTTCCACAATGTGCTTATTGCGTTCAATTCTCATGACGGCCGTGATTTCACCAACGGTCTTGAACTGCTTCGTAATGGTTTCAACCTTTTTTTCCACATAATCTTTCAATGCAGGCGTTACTTCAAGATTCTTACCACGAACTCTAACTGTCATAATGATTACCTCCTAACTCACAGGATATTTCCTGTTCGTTCTTATTATCCTATTTCTACAAATGAAGCGAAATTCCTCTAAAAATCTTGAAAAATTTTCTAAAAATGTAACAAAGAGGAAGCTCCGATTCCATCGAGCTTCCCCAGTAATAACTGAAACCTTTTTTAATTGTTGGCCGGCTGGATTTGTTTCCTTACAGGATTTTTGACAAAAAGAGCTGCGCCCTTTCGCTTTTTGGATGGGAGAAAAATTCCTGTGGATCCGCTTCTTCCTGGATGACGCCTTGGTCAAGGAAAATCACGCGGTCCCCCACTTCCCGGGCAAAGCCCATTTCATGGGTCACAACAACCATGGTCATCCCTCCTTCAGCAAGGTCTTTCATGACGTCCAAGACTTCCTTGATCATTTCCGGGTCAAGGGCGCTTGTCGGTTCATCAAAGAGCATGGCTTTGGGGTTCATGCAAAGTGCACGGGCAATGGCAACGCGCTGCTGCTGACCGCCGGATAGAGAATCAGGATAAGCAGCGGCCTTGTCAAGGAGCCCAACCTTTTTAAGATACATCTCGGCCTTTTCCATCGCTTCTTCCCGCGAGGCGTGGCGCACCTTCATCGGCGCAAGGATCAAGTTTTCCATGACCGTCATATGCGGGAAAAGATTGAAGCGCTGGAAAACCATGCCGATTTCCTTGCGGACTTCGTTGATGTTAGCCTCGCCATTAAGAGGAATGCCATCAAAGACAATTTCGCCGCCTGTAGGCACTTCCAGATAGTTGATGCAGCGCAGGAATGTACTCTTGCCGCCGCCTGAAGGGCCGATGACAACGACCACTTCCTCTTCCTTGATATTGATGTCGATGCCCTTTAGGACCTCGTTCTTGCCATAGCTTTTCCGAAGGCCGGTAATCTTGATGAGATCATTTTTCATTTTTCTTATACCGCCTTTCCAGAAGCCCTACGAGACGAGCCACAGCAAATGTCATAATGAGGTAGATAAACGCGACGGACAGCCAGATTTCAAAAGAGGCATAGGTCCTGGCAATAATGAGCTGGCCGCGGCGGGTCAGTTCCTCAAAACCAATGACGGAGACCAAGGACGAATCCTTCAGCATGGCGATGAATTCATTGCCAAGGGGCGGAATGATCCGCTTAAAGGCCTGGGGCAGGATGACAAACCGCATGGTCTGCCACCAGTTCATGCCCAAACTGCGGCCCGCTTCCATCTGCCCTCTGTCAATGGATTCAATGCCGCCGCGGAAAATTTCCGCAACATACGCCCCACTGTTGATGGAGCACGCAAAGACCGCAGCAAAAAAGGCATCCACCTGATGATGGATGAGTGCCGGCAAGGCAAAGTAAACAAGGAAGATCTGCACAAGAAGCGGCGTCCCGCGTAGGAAATCGACATATACATTGCCCAAGATCCGCAGGAGGCGGATACCCGTCATGCGGATGAGGGAAATGACAATTCCGATGGCCATGCCAAAACCAACGCTCAGTGCTGTAATTTCAATGGTTACGCCCGCCCCTGCCAAAAGCAGGGGAAAGGACGACGTAATAATTTCTAGATCCATACCCACCAATCCTTACTCTGCCATTATTTTTCTTTTGGCGCTTCGCCGAACCATTTCTTGTAAATCTTATCGTATTCGCCGTTTTTCTTTAGTTCGCCCAGGGCTTTATTGATTTCGCCAGCCAGTTTGCTGTCCTTCTTGACGGCAAATCCATACGGTTCAGCATCCATCGTTTCACCGACAATCTTATCCTGGCCCTTGCCTTCCTTCGTCAGGAAGTAAGCCCCAACAGGACGGTCAATGATGACCGCATCGGCATTCTTATTGTTGAGTTCAAGGAAGACTTCCGCATTCGTGTTGAAGGTCTTGACCTTGGCGCCCGGTACGGAAGCGGCCTTATCGGCCCCCGTCGTCCCAATCTGGACGGAAATCGTTTTGCCTTCAAGGTCCTTCAGGCTCTTGATGTTGTTTTCATCATTTCTGACAATGATAGCAAGACCGGACGTATAATACGGATCGGAGAAAGTCACGGCTTTTTTACGTTCTTCCGTAATGCTCATGCCAGAAGCTACAACATCGATATTGCCCGAATTGATGGCTGGAATCAGGGCATCAAAGCCCATATTCTTAATTTCCACGTCACGGCCCATTTGCTTGCCAATGGCGCGGATCAGATCCATATCAAAGCCCGTGAAATCCTTGGAATCCTTTTCCTGGAATTCAAAAGGGGCAAAGGTCGGTTCCGTGCCTGCACGAAGGACCTTGGATTCCTTAGCTGCATCCTTACCGCCGCAGCCAGCAGCAAACATCGTCAAAGCGGCTAACATTCCAACAAGTACGGTACGTTTTTTCATGGCTGTTCCTCCAGATAGACTTGATATTTTTAAGAAGCATATGACATTATACATCTGAATGAATTTTTATACAATGGGAGATTTTAAAAAAAGCAGCCTAAGCTAACAGCAAGGCGTAGGCTGCGGCGTCTATGACCGGGGGATAAGAGTCAAGGAAAAAAACGAAAGGGAAAAGATGACGAAGCGTTTCGAAATCACCTTGGTGAGGCGAATCGGTTTTCGCCGCCCTAAAGCAAAAAAACTGCGGCAACGGTTTGCTCATTCTGCATCAAGCCTTAATAAGAAGAGCGCACCGCTCTGAACGATTGACAGGTGTTCAGATCGGTGTTCTTTACGTTTTTCATTGATTGCCTTCCATAAGTTTTCAGCCTGACAGCCTCCTATACACATAGAACGCCCCTGCCGATTATTCGGCAGGGGCGTTCTCACTTATTTCATTTCACCAAACCATTTGGTATAGATTTTCTTGTATTCACCGGAGTCTTTCAGTTCCTTCAGGGCTTTATTCATGCCGTCCACAAGGTCTTTCTTGTCCTTCGGAGCTGCAATGCCGTAAAAGTCGCCTTTTTTCGGCGTGCCAACGGCTTTGGCATAGCTGGACCCTTTCTGTTTCAGGAAGTACTGAAGCACGGGCAGATCACTGATGACAGCATCAACGTTGCCATTTTTGAGTTCGATGCAGGCAAGATCCGACGTATCAAAATTCGTAACTTTGGCGCCTTCAATCTTTTCAGCTTCCTGGGCGCCCGTTGTGCCTAGCTGGACACCGATGCGTTTGCCTTTCAGATCATCAAAGGACTTGATTTCATTGTTGTCTTTCTTGACGATGACCATCAGTCCCGATTCATAATAGGGATCTGTAAAAAGGACCTGTTTTTTCCGTGCGTCCGTAATAGACATACCGGAAATGATTACATCAATATTGCCGGCATTCATGGCAGGAATCAAGGCATCAAAGCCCATGCCCTTGATGGTCACTTTTTCATAGCCCATCTTCTTACCAATGGCTTCTATGAGTTCCATATCAAACCCTGTCGGTTTATCCGCTTCTTCGCTGGGGAACTCAAAGGGGGCAAAAGAAGGGGCCGTCCCGACGACAAGTTCCTTCTTTTGGGGCGCGGCTGCCTTTTTGTCATCTTTGGCCGCATTGCCGCCGCAGCCAGCCACACCCAAAATAAGCGCTGCGAGGAGGCACATCATCTTCAGACTTTTTTTCATGGTTTTCATCCTTTCTTTCCCATCTTATTTCGTTTCTGCGCCAAACCATTTGTCATGGATCTTTTGATACTCGCCGGAATCCTTCAGTTCCTTGAGGGCTTTATTGAGTCCATCAATGAGCTCCTTTTTCCCCTTAGGTGCCGCGATTCCGTAAAAATCACCCTTTTTCGGGGTTCCAACGGTCTTTGCGTAGGAAGCGCCGCCCTTTTTAAGGAAATACTCCAGTACCGGCAGGTCACTGATAACGGCGTCCACATTGCCGTTTTTAAGTTCCAGGCAAGCAAGGTCCGACGTGTCAAAATTCGTGACCTTGGCACCTTCAATCTTTTCGGCTTCCTGGGCGCCCGTAGTGCCTAGCTGGACACCAATGCGTTTACCTTTCAGATCAGCAAGGGAATGGATAACCGTATTATCCTTACGAACAATGGTCATGAGACCGGATTCATAGTAGGGATCGGTGAAGAGAAACTGTTTTTTTCGCTCTTCCGTAATGGACATACCTGCCATGGCTACATCAATCTGGCCGGCATTCATGGCCGGGAAGAGGGCATCAAAGCCCATGCCCTTAATGGTCACTTTTTCATAGCCCATCTTCTTTGCCATGGCCTTGATAAGATCCATGTCAAAGCCCGTGATTTCCCCATCCTTCCCATCAGGGAATTCAAAAGGAGCAAAGGAAGGCTCCGTGCCTACAATGAGTTCCTTCTTTTGTTGTGCCGCATCCTTACTGCCGGAATTTCCACACCCAGAAAGGCTGGTTACAACCACTGCAGCAAGAATGCCTGTTAAGGCCAATTTTTTCACCCAACTTTTCATCCGTCTCAACCCCTCATCTTATTTATAAATATACAATTCAGCTGACCTGGTCTTCGCCCCCACACTCGCCTGCTGGAAGGTTCGCTCCTAAGCGTTCTGGCTCCCCACTACTGCTCCTCTCGCATTTTGCGGCAGGTCTTACTTCTAAGCTGCACCGTGCTCACAGCGGATTCCGCTGCTTACGTGGATCGTTTTGCCTGCAACTGGCATCGACTTTCAACCACAGACCTGAATTGTATATTTATTTATTATAATGAGGAAGTTAAGGAAACGCAAGTATTTTTATTCATTTTTCACGAATTTTTTTCAGAGTGTTTTCAAGGTCAAATTTTTATAGTATACTATAAGCCCCGAGAGGATTTTGGCAGAAAAAAAAGGTGGGGCATTTTTCCCCTATTTTTCTTTTTTATATGTAAAGGTCGTTTTACTATGCTGACGATACCCCAATTTTTGGAGTTTCCAACAACTGAAGACACCAGCGCTCTCGTATCCTTCTTTTTGAAGCTTCTGGAGCATAAAAACAAAGGACTCTTCCTCCACAGCCAGCAGGTTGCCAACTACGCTGTCTGCACCGCAATCAAGATGGGGCTTCCCCTGTCGGAAGTGGCTGCTATCAAAACCGCAGCACTCCTTCACGACATCGGCATGGTTTCCGTACCGAACACCATTCTTGCCAAATATCCCTATTTCAACGTCAAAGAACGGGCTGCGTACCGGCGTCACTGCCTGGCCGGCGCCAGTATGATGGAAAATATCCCGGGCTTTGGTCACATCATGAAGATGGTCCTCCATCATCATGAACATTGGGATGGCAGCGGTTATCCCAAACGCCTCAAAGGGGTGAACATTCCCTTGGGGGCCCGCATCATTGCCGTCTGTGACTATTATGATCGGCGCTGCAAGCCCTGCACCCATAACTGGCAGTGGCAGAGCGCTGTCACGCCAACAAGGATTCGTGACCTTTCCGGGATCTATTTTGATCCCGATGTCGTCAAAGCCTTCTTTGACGCGGTTGCGCAAAACGATCTGATTCTGGAACAAGGCTCGGCCCACGCTTAATGGAAAGTAAAAAGGAAATCGGCGATGGACTTACCGCCTTACCAAAGCGAAAGATTCGAAAGCAAAAGACCTAAAAAAAGATAACGAGAGCACTGCTCCGAACAATTGACACGCGTTCGGAGAGGTGCTCCCTTTTTATTGCTTACCATTTTTCGTTTGACAGTCTCCCGGTCTTTTATCCTGCCATCGCAGATGACATCAGCCAAGGACGGCCATCTTATCGTTGCGCCTTCCACTTTACCCCTTACTGCTTGACCGCTAGAGCCGCAGACTCGCAGCCACCCTTTTCCGTCTTAACCAGCCGCCTCTGGCGTCCTTTACTTCACAATCTTCTTATCACTTCCATGGCCAGCTTTGACCGTTCACGCTCGCTTTCCAGCATGATGATCTGGAAGCAAAGAGGGGCTTTCCTTCATTTTTCCCGAGGCATAGCTCAGGCCATTGGCGCGCTCATCAAGGAAGGGCCGGTCAATCTGATGGGGACCACCCATAAGGATTATTTTTGTTCCCCTGCCGGCACAGGTAATGATGCCTTTAGCCTGCCTGGTGTCATATTCTGTGCTAGTCGATAATGAGGCAGGTCTTTTCAAGGGTCCTGCTGCAGGTAAACCACTGGAAAAGCAGTTATATGTGGAGATTTGTCACCACAAGGGCGACACCGGAAAGAAGCAGGAAGAAAATGATGACGCGTCGGACGAGCGTCCCGCCTAGACGGGATGAAAGCATGGTGCCGCCCAAAAGCCCGGCCAGCATGAAAGGAACCAAGGTAAGGGAGATATTGAAAGTTTCTGCCGTCAGGATTCCCGTCCGAATGTAGATGGCAAATCGAAAAAGATTCGTCATAATAAAAAGGAGCGACAGATTGCCCCGAAAAGCTTCGAGGGAATTGGTCACACGGGCCATATAGATGCTGATAAGGGCACCGATGCCCAATAGGCCGCTGATAAAACCTGCAAGGATAGCGATGAGCGCATGACTAAGAGCGCTCCCTGCCCCGCCTGCGGATTTTTTCTTAAGAAGCATTTGAAGAGCAAGGCCCATGGTAAGAAAGCCTAGGATAATCTTGATGAGAGCCGGATCACCCGCCTTGAGAAAGAATGTGCCAGGGATGATGCCAAGAATCATGAAAAAAGCCCCGGAGCCCCAGATTTTCACGGAAAGAGCCTTGTGATCATGAAAGACGAGGAGCAGGTTCGATATGAGACTAAGAGGCAGGTCAATGGGCGTAATGTAGATGTTATCCTGCCAGAAACTTAGAATGGAACTAAAGACCAGAGTGTTGGCAAATCCGCAGAGGCCTTTGACGAAGTAGGCCAAAAAGGCCGAAAAGGCATATAGCATGGATGTCACTTCTTTCAAAAAGGTTGAAGCCGTAGGCTAAGGCAAGAAAAGCCATCAAGCTATCACGAGCCTTCAGCTTTTTCTATTTCACACCTATGGTGCTGGCGGTCAAGCGGGAAAGACGGAAAGTGCTTTGATGCTAAAAGACCGTAACGCCGGACCCAAACCGCCCCCTGACGGGGGAACGGGTCCGAAATAATTCGCCCTCAACCATGTTTCTCGGACTTTTGTTGACGCTCCCTTCTCATTATTCGGAGAAAAATCGCGCCGAACACATAAACCGCACATGCCTCATCCTCAGCCTCTTATACACCTTCACATCTTCATCCACGGGATGCATGCCGTTGCGGCGGGCAACGTTCTTGGAGGCTTCGTTGGTATCGCGGATGAGGGACGACACTTCGTCCGCTCCAAGATTATTAAAGGCATAATCCATAAAGGCCCGAGCTGCTTCCGTAGCATACCCATGATGCCAATAGAGCCGCTCAAAGAGGTAGCCCACTTCAAGGACCTCCCCACCCCGCCAAGGCTGGTAGGTGAGGCCGCACTGACCGATAAAAGCGCCCGTTTCTTTAAGGATGACGGCATAAAGGCCAAAGCCCCATTTTTCGTACCGTGCCAACTGGCGCGTAAGCCAGGCCGTTACTTCTTCGTCCGTAAAGGCGCCTTCATAGGCGTACATGGCTTTTTCGTCCTGTAAGGTCCGTTTGAGATTTATTTCGTCCTTTTCTGTTAAGGGTCTCAAGATGAGCCTTTTTGTTTCCAGTGTAAACAAAATGCACCTCATTTTTCTCATGAATTGACAGAGATTCCCTCTGTAAGCTATGATTTAGGGTAGCGACATTGTTGATAAATTCCCTTTAAGAAAGGATGGATCCATATGGCAAACTTTTGTCCTCAGTGCGGCGCTCCCCTGACGCCGACAAGTAAATTCTGCCCCCAGTGCGGCGCAAAGATTGCTGCCGCCGTGCTCCAAGAAGCAGCGCTGAACGCGGACGCCCGTCAGGAAGCAGCCACAGCACATACGGCAGAGGAACAAGCACCTGTACAGCAGCCGGTTACGGAAACATCAAAAGAGGAATCCGTTTCTCCTCATTTTACCACACCGCAGTCCCCCCAGAAGCCCAAAAATGCGGAAGATTATCTGCAAATGCTGCGCGCCGACCTCACCATTGAAGGCCGCCTCAACCGCAAGCGCTATTGGGTCCGTACGGGGCTGTGCATTGTGCTCAACATCATGGCGGCCATCTTCATGGAGATTCCCGCAGAGCTTCCCATCTTTTTTGGAGCCATCCTGACCATCGCTGTTTCGATCTACCAAATCATGTTCACTGTGCGCCGTGCCCATGATCTCGGAAGATCCGGCTGGTATCTCCTTTGGAGCATCGTTCCCCTCGTCAACATTTATATTGCAATCCGTATCTCCTTCATTGAAGGCGAAAAAGGGCCAAATCGGTTCGGGCCGGATCCGCTCACCACGCCGGGGGCGTGGTGAGAATAACAACGCAAGCGTGAGCTTGCGTTATTTTTGGTTTGGGAAAGACTGTCTCTCTAATTTTTTACTCGAGGCAAAAAATTGCTCCGATTCATCATGGTTGTAAGTTTTGCGTTGTGAGTTTTGAGTAAAAACCCCTAAAAAGCCCCAACTCCGGCGCCAAACCGTGTCCCTGCGTGACTCGGCGCCGAACAAGTTTTTCGATAATACAGTCCTGCAACCGAATCGCTTCGACGATGTCTTGCGATTAGCAGTTTTGGCCCATCGAAAAAATGCTCCTTGCTCCCGCTCGTTTGGAGACGTCGGGCCCCTTACTTTTTACTCGGAGCAAAAATCGCTCCGAGTCGATGCAGTTACGTGCCTTCCTTGTTTGAGAAAAGATTCTTTTGAAAATAAGGAAGGCATGACGATTCGTAAGAAGTGGTGTACCACAATTTCATTCCTAAGACGCCCGAAAAAATACCGTCGTCGGGCGGGCCGCTCCTAGGAATTTTTTCGGATGACAGAAGAAACCTTTCTCGCCTACGGTCCCTATCGACCCATCCGCGTTGTCAAATGCGGCGAGCCTCCTAGCAGAAACCCACTTCTAGTACGGCGTCGTCGGCCCGCTTCGCGTTTTTCCTAGCATCTGGGCTAATCTGGAGCCATATTCGAAAAAGGCAAATGGGAAAAAGACCGGAAGGGAAAACGTAACGTTGCTTCCTAAATCGTCCTAGCTGGCGGCGGATTGCCGCTATGCGGCAAATGTGTTGTAGAGGCCACGTTTCTTATCGATGAAAAACATTTCAAAGGCGTTTTTAAGGCAAAAGACCAAACGGCGACGGTTCGATGCATCCTGCATCGAGCCTAAAGAAACTGTGCGTAATGAGAACACCGCTCCGAACAATTGACACGCGTTCGGAGCGGTGCTCTTTTTTTATTGCTTTCTCTTTTTCGTGTGGCAGTCCTTCTGTTTTTTGCACCACAGCATCAAAGCGTCATAACACCACAGCAAACAAGAAACAGAGCCACCCTACGGCTGGCTCTGTTTTTTGTTTTTCTTTCATTTCATTTTCTGCTGCAATTCTGCAACAATCTTCATGAATTCCTGGATCTTTTGGTCCAGGAGGGTGTCGTTGCATTTCAGTTCTTCGTTTTCGGCAATGAGCTGGGCTTTGCTGACGCCTTCGTACTGACTGGTGCAGCCGAGTTTGACGGAGACGCCGAAGTTCCACATGTTTTCGCCGCCCGTCGATCCGCCGAGGCTCAGTAAGGTGCGGTTATCAGGCCGATAGAAGGCACCGATGGCAAGGGCCGTGTTGCCGCGGCAGCTGCCGGTACCAACGGCAAGGTCAAGTTTGTTGCCCCGATCAAAGTCAAGGGGATAGAAGGCTGCAAGGGCTGCGGCATGAGCGCCGACTTTATCGACGCGGTCATCAAGGCGTTCGACGCGGCTGCTGACGTCACGAACTTCTTTGGTCGCTTCATAGAGCTGACTGCCGTTGATGGCCTCTTTCGAAGTCGGGCTCACTTCCCCATCGGTGACGTTCGTGATCTTGTTGTGATTCATATCGATGCCGGGGTTGGAAATGGTCGGTCCGCCGTTCTTGATGCTGACTTTGCTGACGCTGATGTTGCCTTTGAGGGCGACGTTGACATTGCTGTCGGGCCGTTGCAATATTTTCGCTTCTTATAATGCCAAGCTTGCCGTCTTTTTCAAGTTTCGTTTCGCCTTTGTCGTCAGCTGTGAGTTTCGTTTCAATGGCAGCGGGTATGCCGGCATCGACGGCCTTTCCCGTATCGTTGATATCCGTGCCAGTGCTGCCCGCATCGGCATTCCCCGTATCGGTATTACCCGTTTCAGTGCCGCCTGCATCCGGTACTGCCGTATTGTCGTTCTTCTCTTCGTAGGTGACTTTGTCGGAACCGGAATCCTTATAGTTCGTGCTGATGGTCCAGTTGCCGCTGCCATCGTTTTCGAGTTTGATGCCATCACCTGCTTTGAGGCTGATGGACGTACCAGCCATTTCCGTAGCGGCTGTGAGCTGGGCCACGTTGACGGCGTCCGTATCGGCAGAACCGGCGGCGACATAGGTAATGCGGCGCGTGTTGATCTTTCCGTTGGCATCGGGGCCACCGACGAAGACGGCGGCTAAGGTCGGTTTCCAGACGTAGCTCGTGTCTGTGGCTGTGACGCGCAGAAGAGGATGATTTACTTTGGTATTGTCGCCGTCGACAGCATTTTTCACCGTATTCTTGCTGCCCAGGACATAGATGTGCTAGCCATTTGTGACCGTATTATAGAACCCGTCGACGAAGTTCATCTGTGTGGCGCTGTCATTGAGTTCATTCGTGTTCCCCGCGAGAATGTTGCCAACGCCCATGACCTACGACAGATAGCCTTTATCGACTGTATTGGCCCCACCCATGACCATAACCTGGCCGCCGCTTTCGAGAATGGCTTTTGCAGGAGCTGGGACAATTCATCCCATTTTCCTGCTTGGGCAAGGACAGGCGCTTGTCTTAGAATTTCATCGCTGCCCTTGACATCGCGATAGGAATTGGTGACCCTGTTCGCGGCACCGTAGATCAGGGCTAAATTGGCGTTTTCCGTATAGTTGACCTGCCCCACAATGGAACTTCCGCGCCGTCAAAGGGATTGCCCTTAACTTGACGCCGTTGAGGCTTCCCATGATGACAACGGTGGGCGCCTTTTCTGCATTGCCATCTCCCGTAATTTGGACGGGCTGCCCATCTGGACCAAGCAAGAAGCAAGGCCCGGCAATGGTATGTGTCAGATCCGACGTAACCAGCATCGTTAGCGTTGCTGTATAGGCCGGCAAGGCCGTCCCGCTAAGGATCATACCCAGCACGGCCGCCGTCAGGATGCGTACCAACTTTTGAGCCGCCACTTTGCCCCGCCCTTTGGCAAGTTCGAAAACAACGACATAGCCATTTCGAACGTGACTCCAGATGATTTTGCAGATTCGGTTCATACCTTGTCCTCCTCTTTTGAACCTCTTCAGGTAAAGAAAAGGCCAATCACCCCGATGATACGAAGCGTTCCCCTGGCCTTTCCCCTTTTTCCCCGAATCCATTCCGGATATATTTTATATTTTCATCACATCATGTTATCATCAGAAAATAAACGCTTCTTTCTCTTAACAACTTGTTTTATTCTTATAAAGTCAAAGTCATCTATTTTTTTAGTTTTTACTCATTAATTTATCCTAGATGGCGATTTTTACTTTATTTAACACTTTATGCAATAATTTTGCAATATTCTATACTGGCTAATATTTTCTTATTTCCCTACTTATCCAGCCGATGAATCAACAAAAATTATGGGAACTCTTACTTCACACTTTTTCCATATTCCTGTGATAAAATAAGGCCATCTTGTATCATGTCAAAGAAAGGACGGTTTCCATGACGCTCTCCCTTCTCCTTACGGGATCGGTAATTCTCTTATCCCTCCTCATCAGCAAGGCCCTGCGCCATACGCCGCTGCCATCCCTGCTTCTATTCATTGCCTTGGGCATGCTCTTTGGCGAAAACGGGCTCTTCCACATTCCCTTCGATGATTACCAAGCCGTTGACATCATCTGCAGCAGTGCCCTTGTCATCATCATGTTCTATGGAGGCTTTGGGACAAGCCTCAAAGCGGCACGCCCCGTTCTCAGGGCGTCGGTCCTTTTATCGACGGTCGGCGTTGTCCTTTCTGCCTTGGGGCTTGCCGCACTCGCCCATTTCATCCTAGACCTGGGGGTTGCGGAAAGTTTCCTTATTGGGGCCGTCATTTCCTCTACAGACGCCGCATCGGTCTTTTCCATCCTTCGCGGCAGCCGTCTTTCCCTCAAATACCACACAGACTCCCTTTTGGAAATTGAGTCAGGATCGAACGATCCCATGGCCTTCATGCTGACCGCGGCTGCCATTGCTCTCATGACGGGGTCGGATCTTTCCCTGCCCCTTCTCATGGGAAAACAGATGATTATCGGCGCCGCCGCAGGCCTTTGCTTCGGCTTTGGCGCAGCTCGCCTTCTTTCGCGCAATGCCTTGGATGGCAGCGAGGCCCGAACCCTATTTCTCCTTTCCGTCATGCTTTTATCCTACGCCGTTCCTACCATACTTGGCGGCAATGGCTATCTGGGGACCTATCTTTGCGGGATTCATCTAGGAAACGCGCCCATGCCACAAAAGCGGAATCTGGTGCACTTTTTTGATGTCTTGACCCAAGTTGCCCAGGTCATGATTTTCTTTTTGCTGGGCCTTGTCGTAACGCCCGTGACGCTTCCCAGCGTCTTTGTGCCCGCCCTAGTGCTGACTGTATGTCTCACCTTCATTGTGCGGCCCACTGTTGTGACGCTTCTCCTGCGGCCCTTTGGAGCTCCCCTTTCCCAAATACTTCTTACGAGCTGGGCAGGCCTGCGCGGCGCCGCGTCCATTGTATTTGCCATATCAGCCATTTTGGCCGGTGCGGAAACGACACTGAACCTCTTTAACCTCATTTTCTGCATGGTTCTCCTTTCCATCACCTTTCAAGGAACGCTGCTTCCCTGGGCGGCGAAAAAGTTTGCCATGATTGATCCAGCGGCGGACGTAGAAAAGACCTTTACCGATTACGAAGAAGACACGGATATCACCTTTGGTCACGTCCATGTCGACGAGCGCAGCGGTTGGAACGGGCGCACCTTGGCAGAGCTCAATGTCCCCGGTGACCTCATCGTCGCCATGATTGTCCGTGACGGAAAGGGCATCATCCCCACGGGGGCAGTCAGACTCGCTGCCGGCGACACGCTGATTTTGGGAACCCACGGCTTTACAAGCCGCGAATGGGCCCTTGAAGAAGAACGGGTTCCCGCCGGATCGCGCCTCATTGGCATACCCCTGGAGTCGCTTCCCCTTTCAAGCCGCCAGCGCATCCTGCTGATTCGGCGGGGTCTCAAGACCCTCATTCCGACAGGATCAAGTGTCATCAAAGAAGGGGACCATCTGGTTCACCTAAAAGACGCGGAACACTTCAAAAAAGGATGAAAGAAGGGGAAGTGCCGTGATATACTGGTAAAGAGTATCCAAAAAGGAGATGGTTCCCGTGATTCGATCCATGCGCCGCTTCAAACAGGCTCTCCCCCTTGATGCCTGTAAGGAAGTCCTCAAAAACGGCAGACGAGGCGTCCTTTCTGTCATCGGTGATGACGGCTATCCCTATGGCGTTCCCATCAACTACGTCTATGATGAAAAAGAAAATGCCCTCTATTTCCATGGTGCCAAAGAAGGTCATAAGATTGACGCCATAAAAAAGAGCGGCAAAGTATGCTTTACTGTTTTTGACGAAGACTATAAAGAAGATGGCGACTGGGCGTACTACGTCAAGAGCGTCATCGTCTTTGGCCGCGCAAAGGTTGTCGAGGACGAAAAAGAAACCCTGCGCATGACTCGCCTCATTGGCCTCAAGTACTACCCTACCGTCAAAGAAGTGGACGCCATCTTGGAACGCACCCGCGGCCGCGTGCAGGGCGTGCGGGTTGACGTAGAAAAGATGACGGGAAAGCTGGTACATGAGAAGTAATTTTTAGCCAGCGCAAAATTTACGCTGGCTAAAAGAATGGAAAGGCTGTCTCGCGCCTTCGGTGCATGTCATCAAGCGAGAAAGACGAAAACGCTTTGATGCTAAACCGTGAGGGAAAAACTGTGAGACCGGGCGCCAAACCGGTCTCCTCATCCACCACCTACTCCTACAAACAAGTTTGCTAGTTACACCCCTACTAAGAAAGTCTATTCGAAACTTCGTCGTACACGAACACGTATCCGCTGCTTTTAGCATCTGCCTGATACTACGTTAGGCGGATGTAAGAGATAAAAGAGCTCTGTGTTCCGCAGTCTTACATTGGAGCGTTCCCTGGATAAGTCCTCTGCACGATTTCTCGCTTCGCCGTTTTAGTACATTTTACGGCTTGCAAATCAATCGGCGATAGACTTACCGCCTTTGCAATATGGGACGGATTTCGCCGTTTCCAAGGCAGAATATTGTAAGGTAAAGAACCAAGAGCCCAAAACCGAACGTAGACAGAGGTTCGGTTTTGGGCTCTTGGTTTTTATTTGGATTTTGTAAGAGGCGGGTTCTTTGAAATGGAAAGATCACGACAGCATCTGGTAGACCTGCGTTCACATTTTTCCTCTGAGTTCAACTCGTAGAGTCGATCCGCCTTTGCCAAGACGGGGAACCGAAAGGGTATGCTTGCCTCATAAAATGAGGCAAGCATACCCTTTTGGGGGTAGATGAAGATGCGCAGCAACGTTTCCTTGCAAACGTGAGGACCGCCCGAATCCCAAGCCCGCTTTGCAGCGCCAGCGGGAGGACGATGGGATACGTCTCCGGGCGAATCATTTGTCCCCTTCCCCCGTTAGGGGGGCGGTTTGAGTCCGCGCCTTCCGGTCTTTATGCCGACCTTTTCATCACCGCACTCTATTCATTTTTTTAAGACCGTTATATTTTACTCATAACTCACAGCCATCGAATGAGGTCAGCCCAAATTGGCTGATCTCATTCATCCATCATCTCCCTGCACCATCCCCGATAAGTCTCGCCAAAAAGGCTGCCTTTTTCCCAAATGAAGGTGAAGTCATGGGTGACGGAAAAGTCCACAAGGTCGATGCGCATGAGCCGACCTTCACGGATAGGGCCTTCAGCGGCCGATTCGTACAAAAAAGACACACCCATATCTTCTTCGAGAAGCTGCAATATGGCGTGCATGCCGCCAATTTCAATGCGCCGCGAAAAGTCGCTGATCTGCCGCCCCATGAGGGCGAGCTGGTTTTCCAAAAGACGTCTGGTGCCGCTTCCCGGTTCGCGGAGGATGAGACGCTCTGTGAGAAGGTCCTCCAGCTTTTCCGGAACTTTTGGGAACTCATGCCGTGCGCTTGTAACGGGCACAAAGGCCACCGTATCGTAGCGCAGGGCTTCAAATTCCTCGGAATCGAAATAACCTTCCACAAGGGCAAACTGGATATCCCCTTCTTCAAGGCCGCGGATGAGCTCTTCCGTATTGGCAATCTTCATGGTCATGGCCGCGTCAGGATGGCGGCGGATGAAACGGGAAAGGGGCGGCGCTACGACATATTCGCCGATGGTCTTGGTCACGCCAAAATGGATGGGCTGCGACGCCGCGCGAGCATGGTGCAGGCGTTGACGGAGCTCCCGATCATCATTTCGCATGGCTAGGCCTGCCTTATATAAGAGGGCCCCTTCAGGCGTCAACATAAGCTTCCTTTCCTTATAGTGGAAAAGAGGTATGTCATAGGCCGCTTCCAAATAGCGGATATGCTGCGACACAGCAGGCTGCGTAATATGAAGCTTTGCCGCGGCCTTAGTGAAGTTCATGGTCTCGCAGACTGTAAGAAAAGTTTCCATTCGGTGGTCTAACATGAGTCCTCCATAAAGTTTTCTTATCGATTAATAATAAAAGATAATTTTATTTTATCATAAAATCTGTGTAGAATGATACCGAATTCAATCGGAGCGGCGCTTATTGCCGCAATATGAGGAGGCAATCATCATGAATCCATCGAAACTTCCAGGCATCGCACTCTGCCTTGTCATTGCCCTGCCGTCCTGGTTTTTGGGGAAAACCTTTCCCATCATTGGCGGGCCTATCATCTCCATCCTTCTCGGCATGGTCGCCGGCCAGTTCCTCAAGGACCGGACAAAGGTCAAAAGCGGGATTTCCTTTACATCCAAATACATCCTGCAGACGGCTGTGGTCTTTTTGGGTTTTGGCCTGAATCTCTCTGTCATCCTCGCAACAGGCTGGCAGAGCCTTCCTATCATCATCTGCACCATTGCAACGTCGCTTATCATCGCTTACGGACTGCAAAAGGCCATGAACATTGACGTCAACAAGGCCACCCTTATCGGCGTCGGTTCATCCATCTGCGGCGGGTCCGCCATTGCAGCGACAGCGCCAGTCATCGAGGCAACGGATGATGAAGTGGCCCAAGCCATTTCGACGATTTTCTTCTTTAACGTCCTTGCCGCGATTTTGTTTCCTCTCCTTGGAACGGCGCTCCATATGGATACCTTGAGCGGCGAAGCTTTCGGCATCTTTGCCGGTACGGCGGTCAACGACACGTCGTCTGTAACGGCAACGGCCGCAACCTGGGACAGCATGTGGAACCTAGGAACCCAGACCCTTGATAAGGCCGTCACGGTGAAACTCACCCGGACCCTTGCCATCATCCCCATTACGCTCTTTTTGGCCTGGAACCGTTCCCGTTGTGGGGCGGGCGAAGGCCGCGCCGTAAGCGCCAAAAGCGTATTTCCTATGTTCATCCTTTACTTTGTCCTTGCTTCTGTCGTCACGACCGTAAGCATTCATTTGGGCATTTCGGGAGCTGTCTTTGGACCTATGAAGACCCTTAGCAAGTTTCTCATCGTTCTTGCCATGGCTGCCATTGGGCTCAACACAAACCTTGTGGACCTCGTCAAGAAAGGCGGTAAGCCGATTTTCCTCGGTGCCTGCTGCTGGATTGGCATCACCCTTGTCAGTCTCCTCCTGCAGCATGTTATGGGACTCCTGTGAACTTGAGGGGCCCTATTTCTTTCTCTAGTCGGAATGATTGGGAAAAGGTTCTTAAGGAAGCCCGTTCCAACCTTTTTTCAAAGCATAGGCCAAGGGCACTCCATAGATAGTCCCCTCCCTTCACAAGGCATGCCATCCCGTTACGGTTTCTTGACACGGACCCTTTCCCATCGGGCAAAAAAACTGTCAAAACATGCACCCCACCGTTTACGGGGCCAAGGGCCCTGAAACGGCGGTTTTTTTTCGTGGAAGGTCCTTATGACGAAAACAGGGCGAACTCCTTATACAAAGATCACTCGTGAAGAGGAAGGCCCTTTGTCAACCGGTCCACTTTATTTTTTTTGCCACGCAGGCCAATACCAACAAGATTGAGCTCCTGTGCCTGATACCCCGCAACCGAAGCCCGGTTAGCTTCATCGTCAAAGGTCTCAAATAACTCTTCTGTATAAATGGATACGGCAAGGCCCTCTGAAAACAGACCTTTTTGAAGCAGTTCCTGCAGCTGCTCTTTTGACGCGCCATGAATCATGATGGGCTGCTGGGACATGGGCAAGTACTGATGACCCTCAGCATCGACGTAGGGCTTACCGATGATTTCCTGCGTCCCGGCAATCCCGCTCATGAGAAAAGCGGTTACATTGAGTGCTTGCCAAGGTTTAAGGCCCTCCCACAAAACAATCTTGATTTTAGTGTCAAATTTCATGCAGGTTTCCCCCTCTTGTCACGTGATGTTTCATAGGGTATTATAAAAAATCATGATAATTCAATCAAACTGAATTTATAAAATATAAAATTTAATATTTTTGAATTAAGAGGTTTTTATGGATATCAAACAGCTACACACTTTTGAAACCATCATCCAGACAGGCAGCTTTCAAAAGGCAGCACAAGTCCTGTCCTACGCCCCATCCACGATTACCTTCCAAATGAAACAACTGGAAAAAGAGCTGGGCGTTTCCCTTTTTGAGCGCCGCGGCCACGAACAGCGCCTGACGTCTGCTGGGATTTCCCTAAAGCCCTACGTAGATCAGGTCCTTCATTCTGCCGACCAGCTCGTCGCCCATGCCGGGAGCCAGCGCCTGGAAGGACAGTTGACCGTGCTCCTTCCCGAATCCCTTCTAACCTACCACTTACAGCCCGTACTGGAACGCTTTCGAAAAAAAGCGCCCCAGGTTCGGCTCTCCCTCCATGTCAAAAACTGCTTTGCCATTTATGACAGCATGAGGCATGGGGAAGCTGATCTTGCCCTTCATTACGATGTCGCCGCCTATCCCTCACCCTTTGAGACAACGCCCCTTATCACTTATCCTCTGGTCCTTGTTGCTTCCCCGCTTCTTTCCCCGCAAGACAGTGATTTTATGACGAAGGGACAAACAAAAGAGCAATGTTTGCTGATCAATGACAAACAGGCCCTCTACTTAACCTATTTTCGGGAATACCTACGCGAAAAAGGCATTGCGCTCTCCCAAGAAATGGATGTATGGAGTCTGGAAGCCATCAAGCAATGTATTTTAAGCAACCTCGGGGTCGCCTTTCTCCCCGAATTTGTGGTTCATGAGGAACTGCAAAAAGGCCTTATGAAAAAAATTTCCCTTGAACTCGATCATCCCTCTATGACGGCCCTTTTGGTTCATCGTAAGACAGCAAATCCATTGGTCCATTGTTTTAAAGAACTTGTGACTGCCCACTTTAAGAAAACGGAATAGGCCCATATGGCGAGAAATCATACAGCATAAGACCGGGTCTTTGATCTTTCAAGACCTTGGGAAGCGGCTGGAGGATGCGGACCCAAACCGACCCTGACGGGAGAACGGGTCTGAAAAGATTTGCCCGGAAACATGTTCTTCGGCTTTCTGCGGGTGCGCCCTTCTTATCATCGGAGCAATCTTTGCTCCGACTTATTTAAATAGCGCCCGCGCTTCCCCCTCCGTCGTCGCCATACCGCCCCAGGAAAGGCCATAGAGCTTAGCAAAGCGCTGCATGGTGAATTTGCCTGCGTCGAGCATCCATTGTTCCGGCGCCGCACCCTGGAAGAGGAAGTACAGGGTCTTGCCACGCAGGCTGCCGCTTGCAGCGGGGCCGTAGAAGCGATCCAAGAGGGTGCGCACGCTGCCGCAGATGTTATGCCAATAAAGCGGCGAACCGATGACAATGGTATCGGCGGCTTTGATCTTTGCCATGACTTCATCAAATTGATCGCCGGCAAGGCGCTGGCCATAGACGTTGATGCGATAATCCGTCAGGTTCAGGGTTTCATAGTCACGGCTCCCCAGCAGGGCCGCTGCAAGGCGTGCCGTGTTGCCTTTTTTGTTAGGACTGCCGTTAATAAATAAAATGCTCATGGTGATTACTCCTTAAAGTCTGTTCTGTTGCTGGTTACTTCCCATGCCTTATATTCATCAAGGCGAGCTGTAAGCCGCGATTTGCCGTAAGCCTGGGCATCGCTTCCGAGGAGGAGGCGCAGGGGCATCTTCCCGCTGTGCACAAGGTCCACAAGGACGCGGCCCGCTTCATCAGGATCGCCCTGCTGCGTGCCATCAGTATGGTCGTTGCGGATGCGGCGCGTACCGGCCGTCTTTTCGTAGTCCCCCAGTTCCACGCTCGATTCCTTAAGGGACGTGCCGGCAAAATTCGTACGGAAGGCACCGGGTTCAATGATCATGACATGGATTCCCAAGTCCTTCGTTTCCCCGTAAAGGGCTTCCGAGATGGATTCCAAGGCGCTTTTTGTGGCGGCATAGTAGCCGGATCCCAAGGCTGCGCCCAAAGCGGCGATGGACGAAACGTTCGCAATGGTGCCGCGATGGTTCTTCCGCATGATGGGAAGGACGGCTTTTATGAGGGCAATGGGTCCGAAAAGATTCGTCTGGAAGAGCTGGTCCACTTCTTTTGGAACGCCTTCTTCCACGGCAGCGCGGTAGCCATAGCCGGCGTTATTGATGAGGACGTCGATGGTGCCAAAGCGCTCCAAGCCTTTTTCTACGGCATTTTTGATGTCTTCTTCCTTCGTAACGTCAAGGGACAGGGCAAGGGCTTGCTCTGGATAGGCATCCACCAAGTCTTTCAAGGTTTCGACGCGACGCGCCGTCACAATCACCTGGTCCCCACTTTTAAGGACGGCTTTCGCAAAGCCCCGTCCAAGGCCGGAGGAACAGCCTGTAATAAGCCAAGTCTGCATAGTGGTATCGTCTCCTTTTCATGCAAAAGGCAGCAGAGCAACTGCTCTCACTGCCTTTTCATTTCATTCAATTATTCTTCAAAATCCGTCTTCGACGCAGCCGCTTCATAAGACGCAATGTCTTTTAGTTCCGCCTCATAGCGTGCTTTCATAGCCCGGCAGCAGGCAGCACCAATGAGGATACGCGGCGGCAGGTTCCCCTTTTCCACCATATCTGACAGACCGACGACGGCGAATTTTGCGGCGCAATACGCGCTGCTCCCGCTAAAGCCCATGAGCCCGCCTTGGCTTGAAACGTTCAGGATGACGCCCTTCCCCGCCTTTCTCATGAGGGGAATGACGCGGCGCGTAACGTTTACGACGCCAAAGTAATCCGTTTCAAAAAGATTCCGCAGGTCTTCGTCCGTCGTTTCTTCAAAAGCCCCGCTGAAGCCAAAGCCTGCGTTATTGATGAGGACATCGATGCGGCCAAAACGATTCATCCCATCCTTGATGGCCTTTTCCACTTCGTCCGTCTTCGTCACGTCCATGACCACGGTGAGGACGGAAGGATGTTTGAAAATGTCATCATGGGGAACGCGGCGCACGGTGGCAATAACCTTATCGCCCCGTTTTACCGCTTCTTCCGTAAAGGCACGGCCAAACCCGCGGCTTGCTCCCGTAATGAACCATACTCGTTCCATGAGATTTCACTCCTTAAAGATTGGCTTTGTAGAAGGAAGCCAATTTGCCTTCGATTTCATTGACGTATTTCGGAACCCAATAGGTCTGGATGTGGGTAGCCCCTTTGACGAGGTAGAGTTCCTTGTTATTCGTGCCCGTCGCCTTCTTGAAGGCGTCCTGCGTCATGTAGAGCGTATCAGCCTTGTCACCGGCAATCATGAGGAGCGGCTGGTTGATCAAGTCCATATTGTCTGCCGCATCAAAGGTAAAGAGGTCGAGGTTGCTGCGGACCGTGTACTGGAAGGTGGAGTTAGGATGACGATGGGTCTTCCCATAATAGATGTAGCCTTCGCTGTAAAGAGTCGGCATCTTCTTCAGTTCTTCTTCAGGGATATCCTGGGTTTCCATGCCCGCGGTGCGTTTGATGGCCGCACCCTTTGCTTCGGCGGCGCGCTGCTGACTCGATTCAAGGAGCCGCTTTTGGATCGTGTCACGGCCGCTGTTCAAAAAGCCATTGCGGCGAACGATGCCGGAGTTGAACATGGAAAGCGTTGCTACCGCCTTGACGCGCTTATCCGTCTGGGTTGCCTTCAAGGTGTAGCCACCGCCGCCGCAGATACCAAGGGCACCGATGCGGCTGTCATCGACGCCAGGATAGGACGCAATCACGTCAACCATGCCGTGGATATCTTCCGTGCGGAAGGCAGGATTGTCGAGCATATGGGGCGTACCGCCGCTGGCACCTTGGAAGGAAGCATCGGCTGTAATGGTGATATAGCCTTCTTCCGCAAGTTTCTGGGCATAAAGGCCTGCCACCTGTTCCTTGACGCCGCCATTTGGATGAGCCACGACGATGGCCGGATATTTCTTTCCGCTCGTCTTGTCGTAACCTGCCGGCGTATAGATATTCGCAGCTATGGTGTTGCCATTGAGGGTATAGCGGACGGGGTGGATGTTGACCTTGCCGTTTTCATTCTTCGTAATCGCCCCTTGATAAACAAGGCCAAAAGGATTCTTGTTAGGGCTCTTGATATCCTTTAAGGGAATCTCCACAAGATTGGCTCCGCCATAAAAAGTAATGCCGTTATTTTTGATATCTTTTAAGGAATCAGCGGCGGGGGCGGCATACCCCACAGCCCCAAGGGCCATGACACTGGAAAGGACGAGGGCTGCTGCAGCCATTTTCTTTACCTTCATAAATAATCACTCCTTATCTTACCTGATACGATGGAAAAATACCGATGCGCATCCTATAAAAAGGATTGAAAAGCACCGATTGCCTTGATGGTTCCACTTTACTATTCGGTAGTTGCTACCTGTCAATAGTTTTTCTAAAAAATATCTGGAATTTTTTAGAATGGAATAATTAAGTATTTATCAGATGTTCTTGGAAGCCTACGAAATCCTTATATCGGTAGATTGTACCGGATAAAAAACATCGGCTGTAATGCTAAAAACAGCAAGCAGCTTTCATGCAGTCTTCTCCGAAGCACAATCCCGTACCTACCGAGCAAAGGGAAAACCATGCAGACGCGAACCCAAACCGTCCCCTGACGGGGGAGCGGGTTCGAAAAGATTTGCCCGGAAACATGTGCCTGCGACATTTCGTTCTCGCTCCAAAAGCGTCCTTCGAAACTTCGGGCAAATGGTCCTCACTACCGTTCGTAATGAAACGTCGCTGTGCGTCCTCATCCACCACCGAAACCGGAAAATGGTAATGATAAACGCTTATGGAAATTTCCACACAACATGAGTGCCAATAAATTTTGTTAGTGGCCCCGTCGTACACGAAAACGGTTCCCCTATCTCTGCGGCCGCAATGGATTTATACGGGTACAGCTGTAGGGGATAAAAGGGCTCACCCTCTGCTGTTCCACACCAGAAGACTGGCCTTTCCGGCAGAGGAAACTCCGAATGCTCCTATCGTCGCTGCCCTCTGAGTAAGCTTTCTGCACAAATTTTTCAGCATAAGAGAAAACGAAAAATTCGGCGACTCACTTAACCGCCCTGCACGATCTCTTGTTTCGCTTTTTCTAAGGCAGATGGAAGTTCGCGTATCGAGCTCAGAGGCAAAAAAAAAAGGATGGGGATTGTTCTAAGCGCTATCGTTATCTTCCCATTTCAAAGAAGCAGCCTCTTACAAAATCCAAATAAAAACCAAGAGCCCAAAACCGAACCTGCGTCTATGTTCGGTTTTGGGCTTGCTTTATAATCTTTTACCTGGTGGTCTTTCTCCCATTTGTTTTTTATCAATTCGGTTCAGCGGGGTCCGTCCAATTGTGAGGAGCCCTCACTTCCACTGACAAAATTCTCACAGCCACAGGTTTCTATGCGTCCGTATTTTCTCCCATTGCATTCGTATAGAATTAAGCAATGGAGGCACGCTGCAGTGGAGAATCAGAGCACTTTTTACTCCAAACCCACACCCTCTCTTCTTAATATGTATAACCCGGATCAAGAAGCTTCAAAAGGGCTTCGTCATGGTGACGGGCAAGGCGGATCTTGTTGTCAAAAATCATGGTGGCGCCGCTGTCCTTCGTATACGCGTCCCACTTCGGCAGGGCATCCGTCTGCGGCGTCCCATAGCGGGCAAAATGGACCCAAGCGTCACTCATGCGGTCTTCCAGGATATGTGCTTCCTTGCTTCCGCCAGTACGGCTCAGCATGCGGTCCACATTATGGAAGACAAAGGGGATTTCCGCCGTATGATAGGACATGTACGTCCCACCCATAAGCGGCGATTCCCAACTGAAAAGATAGGCGTAGACCGGAGCTCCGCCTTGTGCAGCCTTACGGCGCATAATCTTCAAGATTGGCTGGCGGATCAGGGTATCGATATAAAGAGCATCGGCCTTTTTCTTATTGGGATACGCCTTTAGAAATTCGCTCACGACGGCGTCTTTTTTATCGCCGTAGGCCTGTTTGAGGCGCTTTTCTACTTCAGCATCCGTCCAGGTATTTTTATTGTCATACTGACGGTCCGCAGCGTCTACAATATCCTGGAACCCTGTCCATTCCGTCAAGTTGGTCCCAATGAGCAGCGGCACCTTGCGGCCCGCTTCGGCAAAGCCTGTTTCCGTCACAGGGTTGGTGGGAAGGAAATCCCCATCGACGACAGGTTCCCAGCTAAGACCGTAGCCTGTCCCGAGGGCCTGAGGAACCTTATATTCGGTGCCCACGGTCTTAAGGGCTTTACGCGAGGCTGCGGCAAGCGTTTCATAAGGAATCGTCTGCAGGCGTTCGAGATTGTCCTTTGTCACACCCAGCTCTTTCAAAGTAAGATCCGTCACTTTTTCACTCTGCTCCTTGCTCATGACGTAGGGGCCCATGGACTCGACGGCGCCGCTTTCCACGATGCCTTTTTGGAAGAGCCCTTTTGCACTCGGAGCAGTCATGAGGGTGAGCACCTTGGCACCGCCGCCGGATTCACCAAAGATGGTGACGTTTTGCGGGTCGCCGCCAAAGGAGGCAATGTTATGTTTCACCCATTTGAGGGCATCCACAAGGTCTACGATTCCAATGTTGGCCGAATCCTTATACTGAGGGCCATATTTTTCAAGGTTGAAATGACCGGCAAGGTTCAAGCGGTGATTCACGGAAACAACGACCACATCACCGCGACGGCTGAGGTTGGCGCCGTCATAAGCGGGTGACTCCAGGGAAGAACCGGCTTCAAAACCGCCGCCATGAAACCAAACCATGACGGGGCGCTTTTTCCCATCCGTGAGGTTTGGTGTCCACACGTTGAGGTTCAAGCAGTTATTATCCATGGTAAAACTGCGGCCCGGTTCTCCCCACTCCCCATTGGGAAAATTGCCTTGGGCCTGAGGTGAAATGGGGCCGACCTGCGTTGCCATACGGATTCCGCGCCACGGCTTCACTGGTTTTGCGGCCTCAAAGCGGTGCGTGGCTTCCGCATAGGGAATGCCATAATAGGAATAGATCCCATTTTTGATGAATCCTTGTACGCGGCCCGCGTCCGTCTCCGTCACGGCAATTCCGGGTCCCGCCTGAAAGGTCTGGTCTTTTTGGGAAAGGGATGCTTGAACGCGAGCAGCCGCTTTTTCGGCAGCAAGCGTCGGTGCAGCAGCTCTGGCAAAAGCCGGGGCCGATGAAAGCAAAGCAGAAAGAACAAGTAACGATACCCATTTTGAAGATTGCATAAAAACCTCCTTTATTTTTACTCGACGCACGGATGGCGCCGATTTGCTCCAGTTAAACCAGACTTCTTTTTTCATGATTTGCCCAATCGGTCATGCAGCTAAAGAAAACCGCTCATGATCAAGCGCTTTATTTCTGTCAGTTTTGCACACTAGGGGTTTCTTATCTACTGGCAGAATTCCTGCGTCAATCTGGGCGATTTTCTTTAGTCGTATCACTTTATTGGACGATGATTAAGCCTATGGTTTTGACTTTTAGAGCAAGATCCGCAGGCTTTAGACAGCCTTAAGGCCTTTAGGCCAGCCACCTCGGGCGGTCTGAGCCAAGCTGCACCACAACATCTTTTCCAGCTGACGCTTGGCACAGCTTTTTTGCGGTATTCAGCCGGTCATATTTTTTACTAGCTTTAACCTCACAGTTATAGGCCGCTTTTCTTTAATACGCCTCCTCAAAGATTTCTCTGATTTCTTCCTTACCCAGCTGCCGGAAGCTGCCGGGAGAAGCAACGCAGCCAGCGGCAACGTCAACAAGGACGGCATGGTCGATGTTCATGTCGCGCAGTCTCGTTGGAAGGCCGATTTCCTTGATAAAAGCGGTCAGGGCCTCGATGCCTTTTTGGGCACGCGTCAGTTCGTCGCCTTCACTAGGGTCGATATCAAAGACTTTTTCAGCAAAACGGGCAAACTTTTTGGTCCCATCCTTTACGATATGACGGTAGTAGACGGGATGCAGTACGGCAAGACCAGCGCCGTGGTTGCAGAAGGTATAGGCGCCCAGGCTGTGTTCCAGGATGTGGCACTGGAAGTCCGTCTTCTTTCCCAGTTTGAGGATCCGGTTTTCCGCCATAGTCGCAAGCCATACAAGGTTGCTGCGGGCTCCTTCGTCGTGAGGATCCACAAGGATGGCCCGGATATTATCGACAGCGCTTCTCATAAGGGCTTCGTTCATGACGTCAGACACGTTATTGTCATTAGGTTCACTGAAATAGATTTCCATCATATGGGAGAGGCTGTCAAAAGCACCGGAGATGAACTGGAATTTCGGCACTGTTTCCGTATATTTGGGGTTCAAGATGGCAAATTGAGCGTTCAGTTCCGGATAGTCGCGGCCCGTCTTTACTTTGAGGGATTCGTTTGTAATGACGCTACCGCCGTTCGTTTCACTCCCCGTTCCCGATACGGTAAGGACAATGCCAAGGGGAATGGGTTTTGTTTCGATCTTACCAGCATGGGCCCAATACGCGTCCCACAGGTCCCCATCATAGACGGCACCAAGAGAAATGGCTTTGGAGCAGTCCATGACGCTGCCGCCGCCTACAGCCAGAATGAGGTCCACCTTTTCTTTTTTAGCAAGGGCTGCCCCTTCAAGGACCTTGGCATAGGTCGGGTTGCTGCGGATGCCGGAAAATTCGACAACGGTCTTGCCGGCTGTCTTAAGATATCCCATGATTTCTTCATAGATACCCGTTTTCTTGATGCTGCCCCCACCGTAGGTCAGCATGACCTTGGGGCCGTATTGAGCGAGCAGGCCCGGCAGATAAGTGGAGACACTATCGTTTCCAAAATAGACTTTCGTAGAATTTTGAAACACGAAACTATTCATGATTGTCACCTTTCTTTTTTCTTGTTTCCTTGTTTTTCACGGAAAACCCCGGACCAAAGGACCAAAGGGCTCCAGTCCGGGGTCTTTGACAATTTTTCATGGTTTATTTCAGGGATTTCACCCAGCTGATGACATCCTGGCTGAGCACGTTTCCTTCAAAGCGATGGCCTTCAAGCCATTTGCCCGTACCCGCTGCCTTTTCAAGATTTGTACCGCTGTCCCCCATTGGTGTAGACATGCTCGTGGCAAAAGGAATGACCGTCTTACCTGTAAAGTCATGCTTTTCTACAAAGGTGTAGACCACATGAGGTGCCTGACGCCACCAATGCGGGAAACCGATGAAGACGCGGTCGTATTTGGCCCAGTCCTTTGCGTCGCCTACATAATCCGGGCGCAGGGACGGATTATTGTGTTCTTTCTGAACACGGCTGTTTTTGTCATTGTAGTTCAAATCATTTAGCGTGTAGGGCTGTTCCGGTTTGATTTCAAAAAGGTCAGCGCCCGTTTCTTTGGCAATGGTCTCAGCGACCTTTTTCGTGTGACCTGTTGCGGAAAAATAGACGACGAGGGTCTTTCCGCTCTTATCCGCCATTGCGGCTGCGGCCGGCTTTGTCTCTTTTACGGGCTCCGTCTGCGCCGCCTGGCTGCTGCAGCCCGTACTCACAAGAAAGAGGCTCGTCAGCGTCACAACAGCGAAAACGTGGCGCAGGAGATTTTTAAAGGAAAATGCTTTCTGCATGCTTGTCATGCCTCCTTATCTAGCAAGCCCATTTGCTTTCATCCAGTCTTCCAGGATATCCGCAATGGCTTCATTATTCGTATCGCTCATGAGAAAGTGTGTGTTGCCCTTGATGCCTTTTTTCGGCAGGTGAAGGAGCGTTGCCTTGCCGCCGTGATGGTTGACCGCGTCGACCCACAGCTTTGCCATGGCAAGACGGACGCGCCAGTTATCAAGGTTCCATGCCTCCGTCCGTTCCGTCGGGATATTGTCGCCGTAGACGACGAGAATGGGTCTCTTCGTAAGTTTTTCAAAGTCCGAAAGCTTCACGGCCGTCCCTTTAAGGGCGCCGAAAGGACTTGACGTTTCCATAGGAGCGGGTACTTCGCCTTCGGGGAAGATGAAGCCGCTTCCCGGTTCAAGGGCAATGATGCCTTTCACATGATCACTTTTGATGGCCGTCCACCAGCCAGGACCGCCTCCCTGGGAGTGGGTCACAAGGACGCCGTCGCCGCTTCTTTCAAAGACCTTTGCCATAGCGTCGCTGATGACCTGTTCATCAAAAGCACCCGTGTTGGGAGTCATGCTGCGGAAAAACTCTTCCCGTGCCGCTTCGTCCCACTTGACGTCGACACCGGGATAATAATTCGGATAGAGGCCAATGCGGAAGTTATCATACCAAAGCTGCTCCATGGGTGTCTTTGATACGGTTCCTCCCGTCGTTGACTGACCAGCTCGGCCGCGGCGGGGTTGATCCACGACGTAGGTGGCATACCCTTTTTCAAGGAAGATATTTTGGAAACCATCCCGCCCATCAGGCGTTGTTTCCCAGGTCTTGCCGGACTGACCGGCCCCATGAAGGAACACAATCACATTCTTTTTGGCCTTCACAGGCTTTTGATAGAACACATAGGCGTGATCACCGTGAAGGGTCTGACCGGAAGGATCAAGAGGCTTACTGTTATCGAGCGTTCCCGGTGCCGTCACAACCGTCCCCCCTGCCGTAAAACTTCCCTGGTCCGCAAGCGTCACAGGGTTATGGAAAGCTTCTGCAGAGGCCGTAAGAGCAAGGGAAAGGACGAGCGCCGCCAAAAGGTTCTGTTTCATGGACTATTCCTCCTTAAGGTCTTATGATGATAGGGTTTTCATCGGTTCTTCTCTTCATGACTTTATTCTACTATTCGGTAGTAAATACCGGTCAAGTATTTTTTTATCCTTACCATTCTTTTTTTACAGCCTTCAACCAAGTCCGGTGACAAGAGCAACTACCGGCATAGTGATGACCGCAGCGGCCGTTGTTACCGCAACACCTTGGACTGAAACAGGATAACCTTCTTTATTGTAGAGATTGGCCAAAAGAGGAATGACATTGCCCGACGGCGTAGCAAGGGCGGCCATCGAAACCGCAAGTAGGTAGGTGTTATCAACGAACTGTTTCAAGATAAGTGTCACAACAATGGGGAGAACAAGCATTTTGAGGATGGTAAAAGCAATAATCTTCTGATTGATGAGGCTCTTCCAGTCCGTATCAAGGAGGAAGGAACCCAGGAGCATCATGGCAAGAGGGCCCGTCATGCTCCCCACCATACGGATAGAACTGGTAAGGATATAGGGCAGTTTGATGCCGGACAGATAGATAACAATGGCAAGGACGCAGGATATCATGCCCGGATTAACGAGGTTCTTCCAGCGAAAAGGTTCCTTGGCGCCACCACCGCCCTTGATGGTTTCAATGACATAGGAGAAAAAGAGCAGGTTGAAGGGAATGAGAAGAACCGTCATATAAATGAGCGCTTCCTTTCCATAAATAGCATCCACCATGGGAACGCCCATGAAGCCGATGTTCGTAAAGACGACCATGACGTTCACGATGCCTTTTTCCGCCTTGCCATAGTGAAGGATCCTCGGAATGAGGAAGGCTGCGAGCATCAAGAGGGCCAGCATGACAACGACGACACCAAAAGCATAAAGAAGGGCACCGCCTTCCATATGGGGCCCATCTCCGGTCACACCGGAAAGGATGATGGCCGGATAAGCAACCTGCAGGACAAGCTGCGTAATCTGGCCCTGATTATCCGGCGTCAGGATATTCTTTTTCCGTGCCCAGGCGCCGACGACCATGATGATGACAAAAATCAGCATCTGCTGTAAGACTTGCATGATAAAACCTCCTTAGGAAAGGCCCTTGGCAGAAAGCCAGTCCGCCATGAGACCTGCAATGACTTCATTGTTTTTATCGGCCATGAGGAAATGGGTATTGCCCTTGATGCCAAGGTCGGGCAGATGGACGATTTCCGCCATCCCGCCGTGTCGGTTGACGCAGGACACAAATTCTTTTGCCATCATGAATTCGCTGCGCCACTTATCGGGGCCAATTTCATCAGTCGTGCCATCCGAAATGTGGTCACCATAAAAAAGGACCATGGGAAGCTTCGTCAGGGCAAGGAAGGACTCAAGGGGAACGCCCATGGCCTGGGCCTTGACGGGATCGTAGAGAGTCGGCACGGGTTCCGGTACTTCCCCTTCAGGAAAAATAAAGGGCGATCCACCCGGTTCAAAAGCGATAATGGCCTTGACCTTATCCGTGCGGAAGGGGGTGCGCCAGCCAATGGTGCCGCCCATGGAATGGGTCACGAGGATGGACGGGCCCATCTTTTCAAGGAGTGCGGCCATGGCATTGGCACTCACATCGTCATCAAGTTCGCCTTCGTACGGCGTCCAAGAGCGCTGGAACTGGTTATACGTCTCAGCGTCGCCAGCCATGGCCGAATCTTCGTAGGGGACGGGCGTATCCCCGTCAAAAATGCCGCAGCGACAAAGCATGTACATCGTCTTATCGGCATACAGAGGATTTTTTGCATAAGGATTGCGCCCGTCATCCGCTTTTAAGGCAAGACCGGCTTCCCCCATGCGGGGCTGGTCGATGAGGACCGTCGTGTAACCCTTGCGCAAAAAAAGGGTCTGAAAGCCTTCGCGGCCATCAGGCGTCGTTTCCCATGTCCGTTTGCACTGAGCGCCGCCGTGCTGAAAAATGAGCGGATAGGGACGCGCGTCCACGGGTACCTGGTAAAAGGCATAGGCATGGTCCCCATAGGCAATCTGTCCTTCTGGTTCAAGAAAATGGTCCGTGCGGAAAACGCCGTCATGTTTCAGCGTCGATCCGCCGATGGCAAAACTGCCTTGTTCAGCAATGATAAGAGGTTGTTTGGGGTTATTGGACATGGTTGGTTCCTTTCTTTTTTACTTGGAGCAGAAATTGCTCCGATTCGATGGAGTTAGGTGTCCCCATTACTGAAAAAAGATTTTCTTGATAGTAATGGGGACATGACCTATCGTAAGAAGTCACGTAACACAAATTCATTTTAAAGTCACCCAAAAAAATGCCGTCGTCGGGCGGGCCACTCCTAAGAATATTTTCGGATTGCAGAAGAAACCTTTTTTGCCTACGGTCCATATCGACCCATCTGCGTTGTCAAACGCATAACAAATGTCTGCTAAGTTTATAATGGACGCCGGCTATATGTACTCAAATGCGGATCCGGTACTTTGGCAGCTGCCTGGTCCTATAAAAGGCGGCTGTAAGGGAAAAGACCAGAATGCAAAAGAACCAAAAGGCGTGACTAGTCCGAAGCACAGGGGTATCGCTCTTCGGATTATTTCCCTTGGGATGACAAGAAACGTGTTTTCAGGGGCGAGGGACCAAAACCAGGAAAATTTTACAAGCATATATCATTAAAATTTCCTGGTTTTGGTGGTGGACGAGGACGCAAAGCGAACGTATCCTTGCAAGCGACAGCAAGGCTTATTCGCCCGGAGTCTCGAAGGACGCTTTTGGAGCGAAGCGGAAGTCCGAGAAACATGTTTGAGGGCGGATTAAGTTCGTTCCCACCCTTCGACGAAAGGACGTTTGGGGCCGAACTTACGGTCTTTTCGCCAGCCGCCTCCGGTGGCCTTAGCCAAGGAAGGCCCTAATTATTTTGCCTTCCGCCTTAGCCGTTTGACGGGTACACCGTCAAACTCATTCGATATCAGGATGTACGACCGCCTCAAACCACTCCGTCGACACCCCTTCCTTCCGTTCCATCACAGCCACATGCTGAAAGGTGTGATGAGGTGCGGCACCATGCCAATGCTTGACGCCTTCGGGGATGGTGACACTCTTTCCAGGGAGCAGTTTCTGCGGCTTTTCACCCCAGATCTGGTAATAGCCCTCCCCTGCCGTTCCCAGAAGGATCTGGCAGGACCCATGGTGGACGTGCCAATGTGTGCGGGCGCCGTCATAAAAAGTCACGGCGGCCGCCATAGGCCCTATGCTTGATAAGGGGGCTACGTAGCTATCCCCCGTAAAGTGGTCCACATTGCGGGCATTGTAGACGCCGACAGGAAAGGCCGCCGCCTTTTCCTCTTCCAGTGCTTTTTGTACAACAGCGACGTCCGTCGGTGCAGCAAAAGTCGTTCCCACATTCATGATAAGGGCTGCACAAAATGACAGGAGACCTGCTTTTTTTAGGAAATTCTTTCGCATTCTCACGCCTCCTCTCCGTGGATAAAGTTCATGAAGGCGGCCGGCTCTTTTTTGGGCTGGGCAAGATTGGCCTTTTTTGCAAGTTCCATGGCTTTCAGGAGATAGGCCATATTGCGGCCCAATACGTGCAGGGTCCAGACCCCTTCCTTATCCTTAAGGACTTCTTCCGCCGTCGTGCCATGGACCTGGTTCCAATAGCGGCTCGAGACAATGGGCATTTCTTGGATGGCAAAGTACTTGTTCATCTCGTCAAAGGCCGCCGTGGTCCCCGCCCTGCGGGCACTGATGACGGCTGCGGCCGGTTTGAGGTAAAATGCTTTGTTGCCGTTTCCCCGTGCCTCAGAATAAAAAGCCCGGTCGAGAAACGTCTTCATATTCCCCGCAAGAGCCGCATAGTGGACGGGCGACCCAAAAAGAAAGCCGTCTGCCTCTAAGGCCTTTTTGCGGAATACATTCACGGCGTCATCAAAAACGCAGTCATGACGCTTGTCACACTGATGACAGGCGATGCAGCCACCAATGGGTTTGATGCCGATCCAAAATTCCTCCGTTTCAATTCCCTCTTCGTGGAGGACATCAGCCACAAGGCCAAGGGCTGTATGGGTGCAGCCATTTTTATGGGGAGAACCGTTTACAAGTAAAACTTTCATATTGATTCATTCGCTCCTTTATTTTTTAGGAAAAGCTTCGTTTGCAGCCCGCAGGTTATTGAGGGTCCGCGGGAAACCGACATAGGGGTTGAGGACCGTGAGCACGCCGATTACTTCGTCTTCCGTAGCTCCTGCCGCAAGATAGCCCCGCACATGGGATTTAAACTGCGGTTCGTCATTGCCAAGGGTGCCGATCGCTGCGACCGTGAGCATTTCCCGTGTCTTAAGATCCAAACTTCTGCGCGTGTAAATATCGCCAAAACAAAAGGCCGACAGGTCATCCTGCAGATGTTTTTGGTTAGCTGGCGTGTTTTTGCGCATAGTCACGATGCGCTCGCCATAAGTTGCAACCTGGAAGGCAAGGCCCTTTTCAAGGCGGTCTCCATCCGTCGTTGCGGCCTGGTTTTCAAGGGGCAGTTTCACCCCTTCTTCCTTAAAGACGCGGTTTACGCGTTCCATAGCTGTCAGCACCTTAGGAAAGCCAATATAGGGCGCCAGATGGTAAATGGCCTCGCGCACGTCAAGGGGCGTCACACCGTCAGTCAAGGCGCCGCGGACATTCTTTTCAAGTAAGTCTTGTGCCCCGCTTGCCGTGAGGGTTGCTATGGTCACAAGGTGCTGTTCCCGCCGCGTGAGACGGGCCTGTTCCATAATATCTCCATAAATATAGCCCTTCATCATAGCCTCAAGTTCTGGATCGGTCTTCTCAAGACCGAGCGACTGCTCTGCCATGGCGGTTTTGTAGTTTCTCTCCGCCACATCACTGCGGCCGGACCCAGCTGCTGCAAAACCGCTCCCACCTAGGATGCCAAAAAGACCAAGGGTCATGCCAATGATTTTCCAATTCATAAAAACACCTCATTTCCATTAGGATGGCTGTCATGGTTTCCATTCGATGGCCCCACTGTATCATCCGGGAGCAACTACCTGTCAATACTTTTTTCAAAGAAAAACAATTTGCTATTTAGCGGCATTTTATATATAATAACCGAAGCTCGTCATGTGTTTCTTTTTCGGTAATTAATACCGCAAAGCATCCGATACCCCTAGAAGGAGGAAACACAATGGATAAAGAAATCAAAGAGAAACTTCATATTGAAAAAGTCGTCAACACAGGAAGACTTTACCCCATGAAAGAAGCCTGTGAGCAAACGGGCCTTGCCTATGAAACCCTAAAATTTTACTGCAACATCGGCCTTGTTCCCGGCGTCAAACGGGATGCCAGGAACCGCCGCGTCTTTAACGACAAGGACATTTCCTGGATCAAGAGCCTCACATGCCTCAAAAACTGCGACATGTCCATCGAGGAAATGAAGGAATACCTCGCCCTGTGCCTGAAAGGCCAGTCCACCATCCCAGAACGAAAAGAAATGCTCATGAAAAAACGGGCCATCCTCATCAAAAAGCATAGCGAAATCCAGGCCGCCATTGAATATATCGACCTTAAACAGGATTTTTATGATGAAGTATTGAGCGGAAAGATCGAGTATTTCAGTAATCTGGTGGGGGAGGAATAAGTGTTGCTCTGCTCATAAAACGGAGGGCTAAGTTGATGAAGACCGTGAGGAAAAACACTGTGAGTCCGGCGCCAAATTGATTTTTCGATCACACGTCCTGCAAACAAGATTGCTTGGTGGATACTCCCGCCTTGGCAAGGCGGAACGGCTTTCACCGTGTCCAAAGCAAAAGGCCGTAAGGCGAAAGATTGTAAGGTAAAAACCATAAGAAAAGCCCAAAACCGAACGTAGACAGCGGTTCGATTTTGGGCTTTTGGTTTTTATTTAGCTTTTGTGAGAAGCTGTTCTTTTGGAAATATAGGGATCACAACAGCATCTGGTACGACCTGCGTCCAATCTTTTCCTTTAGAACTTGATGCAACGCATCGCTCCGCCTTGGTAAGACGGTAAGCGCATCGCCGATTGATTCGCAAGCTTCCATGTGCCTTAGAAAAAGCGATGCAAGAGATTCCGCAGGGTGGTTAAGTGAGTCGCCGAATTTTTCGTTTTCTCTTATGCTGAAAAATTCGTGCAGAAAGCTTACTCATAGGGCAGCGACGATAGGAGCAGTCGGAGTTTCCTCTGCCGGAAAGGCCGTTCTTCTGATGTGAAACAGCAGAGAGCGCCCCCTTTTATCCCTTACAGCCGCACCCGTATAAATCCATTGCGGCTGCGGAGGGAAAAGAATCGTCTTCGTGTACGACGGACCCGCTAAAAAATATATTGCCACTCATATTGTGACGAAATTTCCATAAACATTTATCAACATAGTTTCCCGGTTGTGGTGGTAGATGAGGAATGCCGTTGACGTTTCCTTGCGAGCGATTAGCGAGGCAGATTCGACCAAGTTCTGAGGCTGCTTTGGAGCGATGGCGAAAAGCCGAAGAACATGTTTGAAAGCGAATCATTTCGGATCCGTTTCCCCGTCAGGGGACGGTTTGGGTCCGGCGTAACTTGTGCCAACAAGTGCCTTAAAAGACCGTAGTGTATGGCGCCAAACCGCCCTACGGGAGGGCGTCGAATTGATCTTTCGATCATACGGTCCTACTGCCTTTTCGCTCGGCAGCCTTGGCATCAAATCAGTTTGCTCTTTAGGCTGACGCCTTTACTTTTCCGAATGATCGGCCATATCTACAAACTCACAATTCAAGGCCTTTAATTTTTCATAGACCCAATCCTGGTTGCAGGATCCCGTTTCTTCGAGTTGGCGTAGGTTGGCCTGGTCCCGGGCCGTAATCTTCTTTGACTGTTCCAGGACCTGTTCGGCCTGGTCCGGACGAATAAAGACAATCCCGTCCGAATCGGCAACAACGATATCACCAGGATACACAATCTGTCCCCCGACAACAATCGGCACGTTGACTTCCCCCGGTCCGTTAAAGAATGGTCCGTTAGGGCTGACGCCTTTGGTAAAGACGAGAAAATCGTCCATTTCAGCAAGGGCCGCCGAGTCACGGGTTGCCCCATCGATGATAAGGCCCTTGACGCCGCGAGCTTTGCAGTATTTGGCCGTCACTTCGCCTGCCACGGCGCGGTCTGCGAACCCACCAGCATCGATGACAACAACATCGCCCCGTTTCGTATACTGGATTGCGGCGCGAAAAAGCAGGTTGTCCCCATGGGGCAGACGGATGGTAAAGGCCGTTCCCACGACAGAACGGGTGTATTTCTTAAGAGGCGTAATGCTGTGATCAACAGCCCCAAAACGGCTCATCGTATCGTCCAGATCGGACGTAGCAAGATCATAGAATTGGCGGACAAGTTCCTTTGGCGGACGCGTAAAGTCCTTGATGATGCGGCAACCAATATTCATATAATTATCTCCTTTTTTCTTTAAGTACCAAAATGCCATTATAGACGTTTTACAAAATTTTGCAAGCCTTTACTTAACCAAAAAGCCCGCCGCCTCTAGGGCCTCTTTAATCTCATTGAGGGCCTCCCTACTGGGAGCTTCCACGGTATGGTAATGGACGCCGCCAGCGATATTGGACAAGGGAGCTTCCGGATGGGCCCGGATGGCTTTCATGAAACGCTGCACATCCCGCCGACTCGATAGATTGAGTTTTCCTTCCAGCGTCCCATAGACAGGATGATCGATGGTCACGTTGCGGACCGTAGCTCCTGCATCAACGAAGATATTGAGTTCCTCTTCCATCCGTGACAGGTCGTGACGGACCTTGAAGCGATGCACGCGGCACGCCTCTCCCAAGATGAGATACCCCCGGTTTGTCGAAATGACCGGCACGTCCTGGGCGCGCAGAAGCGCGATATCTTGCACAATGACCTGACGGCTCACTTGAAAGGCAGCGGCAAGGACCGCCCCTGAAATCGGCGTTTTGGCTCCCTGCAGCCGCTGCCTGAGATTTTCGCGTCGTGTATGTCCATCCATCTAAATTGCCACCCTTCCTCTGATTAGTATTTGACCGACCTTATTAGGGCCATTTTTTCACAAATCACCTGTCCTGTCAATTTTCCCACTCGCCTTAAAAAAGAGAGATAAGATTTTACAAAAAAAATGGATTTTTACGGTTTCTTTGGCAGAAACCTGCTATAATGAGGAACGTGATTTTAATGTAGGAAAGTGAGTGAACACGATGGCAAATATGAATGACCGCTATATGGAAGAATACGAAGCGGCCCGCAGCGGCAGACCCAGCATCCAGGAAACGCTGACGAAGGCGCAGGAACAGGAACGAAAGAAAAAACGGCACCGCTATGAAAAAATAGGGGCCGCCCTCCTCGTCCTGATTGGTGCCTTGAGTTGGTACTTCTTCTACTACACCCAGACGCCGCAGTATACGGTCAAACAGATTCAAAAAGCGGTCCAGCAGCATGACGCCGTAACGGTCCACCAAAAAGTTGATATGGACGGCCTGCTTTCAAAGAGCACCGACGCCATCCGCGATGCCGAGTGGGAGCTCAATCCAGACAGCGAATTCACGGAAGAAGACAAGCCCGAATTCATCAAGCACATGAAAGAAGTCATCGATAACGGCATCCTGACCGGTGACTGGACTGACTCCTACCAAAAGACCCATCCCGAGCGGGCCCTCAAGGTCAACCTGGGAGACCTTTCCCTGACCGAGATCAAGGACGTGAAGACGCAAAAAGACGAAGCCCTGGTCAATGTCAAGATGAAAAATGATGCCAGTAAGAGCGATGACATCCTCGTCCTGCGCCTGCGCAAAGACAAAAAAGGCTGGAAGCTCGAGGAAATCATGAACCTCAAATGGTACTACACCAAGATCCTCAAAGGGGAAGGCATGACGAAAAAAGAAAACGCCCCCACCCCAGGAACGGACGCCGCCCTCTATGAAGCCGTCAAAAACAAGATTGCCGAAGAAGTCCCAGAAGCCAAAGTCATCTTGAACCAACTGCCGCAGGCATCGGGGACGAAGGGGACCAAGGAAATTACGCCGGAAGACGCCAAAAAAGTCGAGGACGCCGCCCAAAAAATGCAGACAATCTTGGAAAAACCGGTTGCCGGCAAAGTCCTCCGCTCCCTATTGGAACATCAGGATGAACTGCAGGCAAAGACCCAGCAGCTCCTTGAAAAAGTCCAGAACGGAAACAACACCAAGGAAATCGTGGACCAGCTGAAACAAAACGAGACCCTCCTGGAATGGGGGAACAAAATCCTGACCTGGGTCATCAATAACCTCTAACCCTAAGGACGTAAACGTTTGTCGCTTGCGTCCTTTTTTGCTGCCTCCTCAAGAGGGCGTGCGGCCCAAAAGATCTTCTGTCCTTTCCCTTTTTTCACCGGAACGGGGCGCGCCTTTCAACGTTAGAGGCCAGGACTGTCGTATCATGATCTTTGGATGATAGGAAAAACGATTCTCCTACGATAAACCGCATAATACTGCTCATCTTTTTTTCCACTCTGATTCCATCATCCGTGCCCCGTTCACGTTATTTATTTTATTGCAGCACTGGGGAAAGGTGATGCGGGGGCAGTCAATTGGACTGGATTTGTTCAGATCAAAGATCGCTCTGATTCACCACAATGACGTGCCTCCATTACACTATGAAAAATCTATGGAAGTAATGGAGGCATGACGATTCGTACCATGTTTCGTTCCTGATTGGGGATACCTTACGCCTGGGCGCCCCCCTCCTAACCACGTGTCGTCACTCCCGCGCCCAGCTCATCAAAGCGGGAGCTTTTTACAAATTCGTCCCATATGGGCCCATCTACTTTGTCGCCCGCGACCTCAATCTCCTCGACGTACACAAACCGTATGCCTCGTCGCTGAGGCCGGGAGCGCTTCGTATCTGAACCCATCGGAACCGAATTTGTAAAAAGCAAATGGAGTAAAAGAATAAAAAAGCAGCACTATTTTTCGTATCAACCCAGATACGTAATACCGAGAAATCTTTGTACGGCGTCGCCCTTCCGCTCTCGCGTTTTTCCTAGCATCTGGACCAATCTGGGCCATATTCGAAAAAGGTAAATGAAAAGAGACCGTGAGGGAAAAAATTTGAAAGTGCATCCCCATACAAAAAACCTCCCACCCCTACCAACTAGTAGGAACAGGAGGGCTTTTTCTCCTTATAAACTCTCATACTTAAAAGGAGTCATAGAAATGCAGGAGGCAAAGGATCTTCACTTTACTGAAAATTACCTGCCGCAGATCAGCAAAAAGTCAGGAATGGATTCGCTGCTACATTTATCCTCCAGGAACAAATGAAGAAACACAAATGCTTTCAAGCTATGGGATGAAGCAAAATGCAATGTCCACGACAGGCATTTACATTTTTGACAACCAGTTCCGCGAAGCACAGAAACTCGAGAGGTTTGAGCCATGCCGTCAAGAGGGGGAAACTCTTTTCTATGCTGTAACATATGGAAAAATAAACCCCAACCATTTCTTAAATGGGTAAAAAGGCATTACCTTGGTAAAGGTTCCCCGAAAGGCAATTTTGCAAAAGTTATCAGTCTTGCATCCGAGCAGGAAACCTTCCCGGAAGATGCCAATCTTGATATCACAATCAGCTCTCTCCAGACACGTTACGCCTGCAGCGAAACCATTCAAACAGCCACGAACCGGTGGAAGGAATACGTAAAAACGCATAATAAAAATTCTTTCTTTTTTCTTACATGCACCCTTCTTGCATAGTACAAAGGGGGTTCCTTATATCAAGCAACATAGGTGCCTTGGTCTTACAGCCAGTCCTTCAACTTATGACTCATACAGCCTATGGGCGCTTTCCATAAAGGCTTCCAATTCGTTTGCCATCAGACGGTTCGGGTTGTTGTAGTCCATATAAACACAGCAAAGCGTGCCGTTTTGCACCATCTCCACAGGGCAGGCAACAATCTTAGCAAGGTGCTGGTTTTTGAGGAGCCAAAATTCTCCAGTTTGCGGAATGGGTCGATCCATTGTCAGTTCCTTTCTTGAAAGAGGGTAGGTATCATCTTGTCATTTTTTCGTAAGTCTCCCCTAGTATAAGGCACTATCCGGATTCCTTGCAATATCTGGATTCCATTTACCATTTTAGGATGCAAGAAGTACAAAAAGCAGGACTCACTTTACGTCTTGCCTATCTTTTCGCATGTTTATGCTTTCATTATTCTGCTCCACTTGCCAGAACTTTACGGGCGTTATGGTACAGGAAAGGGTGCATTACGTTTTCCCCTTTTCCTTTCCGCGAAGAAAAGATATCATCTTAGGCAGCTCATAACAAGTCATGGCAATCCAGCCAATCAGCATGGCATAGGCAACGGAAAGAAAGCCCACAGAAAAATAAAATGCAAGAATGGCGCAGCTTGCGACGCGGACACTAATATTAACAACACTGCTGTAAAGGGTTGTGGATAGCTCACCCATTCCCCTGAAAAATCCCTGCATCACATTCGTCAGGGCGCACAGCAAATAGATCCAGCTCATGGTAAGGAGATAAGCCTCTCCCAATCGGATAATGGCCAGCTCTTGTGTAAAAAGGCCCAAGATCCGTCCACTTGCGCCATACATCACCCCAGCAAAGGCCAACACATAGATAAGGGAAAAGGAAAGACTTGCAAAAATACTCCTGCGCACCCGTGCGGACGTACCCGCTCCGATATTCTGGGCAATGAAGGTGGTCATGGCATAGGCTATCGTCGATAAAGGCACCATGGCATAATCTTCAAACCGGCTGCTGACGCTGTAGGCGGCAATGACGGTCGTACCAAGCGTGTTCACAATCGCTTGGGTGCCCAGTTTGCCAATCTGCAGGGAAGACTGCTGCAGGGCGCTCACCATACTGAAAGAAAAGATTTTTTTTACTATGGTCCACTCAACGGCAAGATGCTGCTTGATCGCAAGTTTACCCATAAAACTTGCAAGAAAAGGCAAACAGAACAAGGATGAGAGCAATTCGCAAAGGACCGTGCTTGCGGCAGCACCTACGATGCCCCAGCCAAAAACAACAACAAAAAGATAATCACCAAGAACATTGAGCCCCGCACTTACAGCGAGAATGAAGAGCGTCGTTTGACTGTCCCCCATGGCCCTTAGGACCGTTGAAAAATAGCCATAGCAAAAATGGAAAAAGAGCCCCACCATGATGATCCTCACGTAGAGCGCTGCTTCCGTTAAGATAGCCACTGGGACTTGAAGAAGAAGCAGGATGGGCCGCGCAAACATAATCAGCACGGCTGAAAGAGCAAGGGACACCAGGGCTCCTGCGGCAAGGCCGCTCACTATCTGGCGGCGCAGGGCTTCCTTGTCTTTTGCCCCATAGGCCTTACCAATAAGGATGCTTGCGCCAAGGCAGATGCCATTGATAAAAAGAAGTGAAAACGTCATGAGCGGATTGCTCGTTCCCACCGCTGCAAGAGCCAAATCCCCAATATAGCGGCCAACAATGGCACTATCGACAGCATTGTAGGTCAGGGTGAGGTAATTGGATAAAATAAGCGGCAGTAAATAAGAAAGAAGCTGGTGGGAAATATTTCCTTTTGTCAAGTCATGGGTTTTCACGGAAATCACCAACCTTATTATCTTTTCCACCGCAGGATGAGACGATAAAAAGCTTCCGCTGTCTTGATTATACCATTTACTAGGGGCTAACGGCATCTTTAAATGAAGGCTAGGAAACTGAAACTGCAGTCTGGAAGATCCAGCTCGACCACTAAAGCAATCATAGCTTACCCTTCCCTTTCTGTAGCTTAACAGTCCTTATCCAAGAAACACACCCTCTTCCCGTTGACCTATCCGTTAGTTTCATCGCCTCCCTTCGCATAAAAAACGACCGAATACAGTTTTCTGCATTCGGTCAGGGGAATACATGATGATAATCTTTTACAGTCCCAGTGCTTTTTCTGCACTTTCCGGCAGGTTCGGGGCTTTCTGGTTGAACCATTTCTTATAGAGTTTTGCATACGTGCCATCTTTTTTCATATCCGCAATGGCTTTATTGATGGCATCCTTGAGTTCTTTATCGTCTTGATTTAGGACAAAACCCAAGAGTTCCGATTTAGAATCAGGGATAGGAATGACGCGGACTTTTCCCTTGCCTTTACCTTCAAGGGTGGAAAAATATTCACCCACCGGTTTGTCAACGATGGCAGCTGGCGCATTCCCAACCTGGACTTCGAGAAGGGCGTTAGCGCTGGAGTCAAACTGTTTAGCCACCATACCGTGGCTTTCGGCGTATTTGGCACCTGTTGTGCCAACCATAACGGCGACGTTCTTGCCCTTAAGATCAGCAGCCGACTGGACAGGACTATCCGTGGGAACAACAATGGCCAGTTTCGATTCGTAGAAAGGCGCCGCAAAGGCAACTTTCTTAGCCCGCTCTTTTGTCATGGTCATACCTGTAGCGGCAACGTCGACTTGTTTTGATTGGATGGCCGGAATGATACCGTTAAAAGGAATATTTTCCATCTGCGGCTCGCGGCCAAGGCGCTTTGCCACTTCCCGGATCATATCGATTTCCATGCCTTTATAATCGCTTTCGTCGCCACTCGTGCCTTTATCTTTAAATTCAAAAGGCACATAGGTTGCATTTGTCGCAATCTTGAGAACTTTTTTAGCGTCCGCGTTTTTTGCCGTCTCTTTATTGGTACCGCAGGCCGCGACTGATAGGGCAAGTGCGGCACCCAGTCCGGCGGCAAGAAGTTTTTTATAAATCTTTTTCATGATAGGACCTCCCTGTAAGCATGGGATTATTATACAGCTAAGCGAATTTTTATGCAACAAGAATCAATCCTTCATAATAGGCCAAATGTCCCTATACGCCTTGAGGAATACAGGAGCTTTTTTAGTGCAATCTCAATCGGTCTCTCGAGGATCTCTTTTCCATGGAATCAGTGCAGTCAGCGCCCTTTATGGATTCTTCCTAAAAAGACGCATGGCGGCATATTTTAGTTCCTTTCGGATGAACCTGCAACGCATGCCTTCTCGTCATGAAACAACGTACCCCCATAGCTCTCAAATCGTTTATCTGAGGCTATGGGGGTACGCATCACCCTTTACGATATACGGTGCAATCACAGGCCAAGTGTCTTTTATCTTCCAGCGGTTTCCTCACTCATGGAAACGACAACGAGGTTATGCTCATTGGCAAGGGCAAGGGCCTGTTCTCTTTCTACAAAAAGAGTACGGCCGGTTTCCATGACGATGCCGGCACAGCCCGATTCAATCATGGATTCCATGGTCTTTACACCGACACCGGGCACGTCAAAGCGATGGTCCTGGGCCGGTTTGGCCGTCTTTGCGACAATGGCCCCCCTGCCCAGGCTGCCGCCGCGCTTGATGCAGGCATCGGTACCTTCGATGGCTTCCACGGCCATAATGGCCATGTCCTTGACGACGACCGTTTGACCAATATCAAGACCGCCAATCTTTTTAGCCATCCTGAAACCATATTTCATGTCTTCCCATTCCTTATCCGTCGGTTTACGGCGGCTAAGAACACCTTCTTCCGGCATGATGTGCTTGAGGAAGAGGGTCTGGTCCATGACGTGGATTCCCATCTCTTCAAGTTTTGCCACAAGGGCATTCATGATGGTGTCGTCATGACGATCCGGCAGGGACATAAGGAGCTTTACAGCCTGCCAGTCCGGAATGAGGATGCCTCCTTTATAGAGGATTTCTTTTGTTACCTTGCCAATCATGGTGACTTCGCTGACCCCTTCATTTTTGAGGGTGCTGAAGATTTTCCCAACTTTGCCGATATTGATTGCATAAAAGACGTCGGCTTCCTTTGGGAGGTCTTCATGGGTTTCGGGCACAAGGGCGATAGCGACGGTGCGGTAGCCTGCCTGTTTGGCGCCGCGTACGACGTCAACGGGCAAGTGTCCTACGCCAGCAAGGACGCCTAAGGTCTTTTCCATCATGGAATCACTCCCTCCCGTGGGAGACGGATGAACGGCAAATACCCCGTTCTACGCTGCGTAAAAAGCGCATAAAATGCTCAACTTCTTCGTAGCTGTCAAGTTCCTGTTCCATAGTGGCAATAGCATCTGGCAGGGAAAGGCCACGTTTATAAAGAATCTTATAAGCCTTTTTCAGCTCCCGGCGAACAGGCATGGCAATTCCAGCACGGGAAATGCCTACGCTGTTAAGGCCTGCCACGACGGGTGGGTTGCCAGCAACGATGACAAAAGGCGGTACATCCTGGTTGATTCGGCTCATGCCGCCGCACATGCAGTTGCGGCCAATCTTGGTGAACTGGTGCACAGCCGTGAGACCGCCGATGACGGCGCGGTCTTCGACAATGACGTGACCGGCCAGGGTCGCCACGTTGCTCATGATGACGTTGTTGCCGACAATGCAGTTATGGGCAACATGGGTATAGGCCATCATCAGGACATTGTTGCCGATGCGCGTTTCATTGCCTTCCCCGACAGCGCGATGAACAGAAGCACATTCGCGGATGGTCACATGGTCACCAATAATGGTCGCCGTATCTTCCCCTTTATATTTAAGGTCCTGGGGCACTTCCCCAATGCTGGCCCCCTGGAAGAATTCACAGCCTTTTCCGATGGTCGTACGCCCCGTAATGACGACATGCGGATGAATGATGGTCCCTTCCCCAATCTTGACATCCGGTCCAATGACTGAATAAGGACCAATCTTTACGTTTGGGCCAATCTGTGCATGCGGGTCGATGATTGCTGTTTCATGAATTAAACTGGAATCTGCACTCATACTGATTCACCCCTTGTTTATTGCTTGTTCTCGGCCAGAGCAAAGAAGAAGTCCCCTTCGCAGGCTGGTTCCCCATCGACGGTGCCTTCGCAGTGGGCAACGCCCATGTTGCCTTTGATTTTCGTAATGACTGCCGTCGTAACGAGCTGATCACCCGGTTTGATTGGACGGCGGAAACGCACCTTGTCGATCTTGCCAAAGACAGCAATCTTACCGCGGTTTTCTTCCGGATAAAGCAGCGTCACGCCCCCAACCTGTGCCATGGCTTCAATGAGCAGGACACCCGGCATGATGGGATTACCCGGGAAGTGGCCCATGAACTGCGGTTCGTTGAAGGTGATATTCTTGATACCCACAGCCCGTTTCATCGGTTCCAGTTCGACCACACGGTCAACGAGGAGCATGGGATACCGATGGGGAAGGATTTTTTGGATTTCCTGAATGTCTAACGTAATCATTTTCTTGACTCCTTACTTTCAAAATCTAAGGCGCTGCGGCGATTACTGGGCCGGATTCGCCTTGCGGTAGGCATCGATTTGGCGGGAAACGCTGTCGTTGAAGGCGTGCCCCGATTTCATACAGATAACATGGGCCGATATGGGTCCCAACAGATACAAGTCACCAATGACATCAAGGATCTTATGACGGATAAGCTCGTCAGGGAAGCGGACCTTGGACAGGGTTCCCCCGTCCTTAGTAAAGACAACGACATTTTCGACGGTGCCGCCAAGGCCAAGGCCCATCTTGCGCAGTTGGGCAATTTCCTCTTCAAAGGCTACGGTTCTTGCCGGAGCAATTTCCTGGGAAAGCGTATCCCCCGCATCCGTCACATCAAGGACCTGGGTCCCAAGCAGCGGATGGGGATTGATGGAGGTAAAGGTCACGCGAAAGCCGTCATAAGGCAGGACCACAAGATAGCGGTCGCCGTCATAACAGCTGAAGGCGTGATCAATGGCGTAGACGTGACGCGGTGCGTCCTGTTCAAGAAGGCCCATCCTTAAGATAGGATCCATGAAGCCTTTGGCTGAGCCATCACCAACAGGCGGTTCGGCGCTGTTCATTTCGATGTAGCAGTTATCAATGGCAAGGATGGCAAGGGCGGCCATGACGTGTTCGATGGTCGTGACGCTGGCTCCGTTTTCAGTCAGCGTCGTGGCTCGTGTCGTTGCCGAAATATTTGAAGCAATGGCTCGCACACTGGGCCGACCCTCAAGATCCGTACGGATAAAGACAATGCCTGTGTCCGCAGGAGCCGGCTTCAGCGTCATTGCAACTGGGTTGCCGGAGTGGAGCCCAATCCCGTCACAGCAGACATCTGCTTTGAGGGTGTGCTGTTTATTGTTGTCCATATTGAATCACCTTTCTATGTTCAATTGCCCGTCATGGGCGTGCTGAAATGCTTGCGGTCACGGTAACGTCTCTTTCCATCCTTCCAGCGGTCATGGACCCAGAACCACATAGCCGGGTCGCGGCGGATTTCCTCTTCGGCAATCCGGATGAGCTTTTCCATGATAACGTGGCTGTTTTCTTCTCGGCTCAGTTGGGGATCTGCGTGAAAACAGGGATGAATAACGGCCGTAAGCGTCCCATCAGGCTGATTATGCATGAAAAGCGGGACAATGGGAGCTTTGAAGACCCGTGCCAGCTGGGCTGCCCCATCAGGGACACGGGCCGGTTTCCCAAACAGTTCAAGGTGCTCCCCCGTATGGGCAGAATCTTGATCGTAGAGAATTCCTACAAGATGTTTATCTTTTAGATAACGTCCGATGGAAAGCATGCTGCTCTTTCCATGGTTGTAGGTGACATGCTGGCCGACCATCTGCCGGTATTCGTTGATGAAGCGGTCCGCGTCACCATCGTTTTGTTTGCGGGTGATGGAAAGGATGGGATAGCCCAGAAGGGCCATACTGGCCCCCAGCATTTCCCAATTTCCGTAATGGGCCGTACACATGATGACGCCGCGGCCTTCGGCATAAGCCTCTTCGAGGTGTTCCAGGCCTTCGAAGTGGACAAGGTTCCTAAAATTGGCTTGATTGATGAGGGGATAGCGCAGGACTTCGATGAGCATGCGCCCGAAACGGGTAACGCTCTCCTTGGCGATGCGTTCTGCTTCAGTCTCAGACACGCCAAGACATTCCTTGACGTTTTCCTTGGCCATATAGCGCCGCCATTTGGGTGTAGCCAACCAGCCAATTTGGCCCAAGGCATAGGCCAGGGCATCATTGAAGCAGGTTGGCTGCACGCAGGCAATCCGGCTCATCAGTTTCATGAGGGAATACGCAAGCATTGCAGCAGTGCCTCCTTAAGGCAGGGTCTCCTTCTTTGGCACCCCTTCCCGCGGGAATGAGCTGCCCAAAGGGCCCTTGAAAGGATGCGGCGCTGCCTTGGGACAAATCAGCCCGAAAGGCGGCCGCGGACCTTTCTCATGAGTTAGAAAGTAAAGTTGACGCTCCCATAAAGATGATGGGTCCGATAGCCAACTTCAGCCGTCGTAAATTTAGCAAGGGGAATGGATGCGCCATAGTTGAAATGGCTGCCGTCATATTCCCCCATAAGGGTAAGGGACTGGCTTCCGAGCTTGATGTCCTTTTCAATGGCACCAAATCCCTTTTTGTATTGGTCCGTACCAATCCCGCCATGAATCTTAAACCCAAACGGCAGGGCCTTACTGACGACAACATAACCGCGACGGTCCTTTTCATCCCCCAGGTCGTCGCCGCCAATGGCAATGGCCGGAGTTACAGGGGTTTCGCGCAGAAGCTCCCATTTCGCACTTACTGTGCTGTAGATATCGCTGTCTTTCGGATCAAAGCGGGCGCCTGCCACTTCAAGGCCCAGGGGCAAGGCCACATTGCCATGAAGGATCTGTCCATCCTTTGTCATGTCGTAACCAACGGAAACATGGCCTGGCAAACGGACAAAGGCGCTCGGGGTATTAATAATGCCGCTCGTTCCGTTTGGCGTAATCTTGGCTTCTGCCGCTAGCGGCATGGCAGAAGCAAGCGTCAGAATGGCAAGGGTCGCAACAGTCTTTTTCATGAAACCAAAACTCCTTTATTTATCGTCTTTTTTCTCGAGGGTTTCCACGAGTTTTTCCAGTTTGCGGACTTTTTTCACAAGATCACCGAGCTTACGCTGACTGGCCATCATGCGCAGCCAGTCTACATGGCTCTGCGCCGGGAAGCCAGCCCAGACAACATTGTCCGGGACGTCACTGATGATGCCGGTTCGCCCGGCAAAGGTGCAGTTGCTGCCAATCTTGAGGTGGCCTGCGGTCGCGGCCTGACCGCCAAAAGTCGTATTGTGGCCTACCGTGACAGATCCTGAAATACCGACGTGGGCCACAAGGATGCAGTTTTCTCCGATAACATCATTATGCCCGACATGGACAAGGTTATCGATCTTGGTGCCCTTGCCGATGACCGTACTGTCAACGGTTGCTCGGTCAATACAGGTGTTGCAGCCGATTTCGACATCATCGCCAACAACGACGTTCCCTGTCTGAAGGACCTTGGTATGCTTTCCTTCGCTCGTGATATAGCCAAAGCCATCACCGCCGATGACACAGCCAGCCTGGAGGATGACCCGGTCACCGATGATACAGTTTTCACGGACTGTGACATTCGAATAAAAAGTGCAGTCGCTGCCCACTTTTGCATGGCGGCCGATATAAACGTGCGGGTAGATGATGGCATTATCCCCAATTTCAGCATCTTCTGCAATATAGGCAAAAGGCAGGATGGCGGCATTTTTTCCAATACGAGCCGTCGGATGGACAAATGCGTACTGACTGATACCTGATTCGACACTTTCAGGCGGACGGAAGAGCATCAGCAGTTTGGCAAAAGCCGCCCGTGGATTCTTTACACGGATCAGGGCCTGGGGTCCTTTGAGTTCTCCTTCTTCAGGAATCATGATGGCGCCGGCCCGGCTCTTACCGGCCAGTTCCAAATAGGGCGGTACGGCAAAGGAAATTTCCGTAGGGCCTGCTTCCTCAAGGCCGTTCACGCCTGTAAGCTTCAGGGAAGGATCTCCTTGGATAATACTACCCTGTAAGAGATCTGCCAGTTCCTGCAGCGTTTTTTCCATAGCTAACATCCTTTCTTGTGATTTGTTCAGTCTGGGCAGTGCGCTCCCCTGCGTACCTGTCTATCCCAGAGTGACAAAAATGGAGCGTTGGAATACGGGAAAAAGGCGAACACACGGTTCGCCCTTTATGTCCATTATTTCATGGCTTTGATGATGTCTTCCGTGACGTCGACGCCGCCTTGCGGAACAGCTTCCTTCACGAGAATGGCACCGAGGTTCTTTTCCTTGGCAACCTGAGCCGCGGCAGCTTCAAAACTGCTCTTTACTTTATTTTGCTGCTCAGCCTGGAAGGTACGGATTTTGGCACTTTTTTCCGTATAGATTTTTTTTGCTTCTTCATCGCTCTTACCCTCTGTTTCCTTGGTAAGTTCGTCTTCCATAGCCTTGCCTTTTTCCTGCAGTTCCTTTGTGGCATTCTTGAAGACTTCACTGTCCGTCTGGACCTTCTGCATATCTACAACGCCAAACTGCTGATTGCGGCCACAGCCAAAAGCAAAGATGGCCATAACGATCATACCGATTGCCAAAATTTTTTTCATGTTTCTGATCCCTCTTACTCAACTATATTTTGTACTTCTTTTTCCACGTCGTCCGTGATGTCATCGGCCGATATATTGGCCCGCGGATTCCGAAAAACCAGGGTGTACTTCCTGGTAAGATTGATTTTCTTGATGGCGCTGAGGATATCACTGTCGATTTCCTCACGCAGTTTCTGCGTCTCCGCGTCCTGACGCTGGATCTGAGTATCCATGGAAGCAATGAGCGTATCAAGCTCTTTTTGTCCAGGTTGCTGTTCTTTTTTCGTCAGGTCAAGACCCGTTTCTTCCTTTACAAGATCCACCGTAAGGGATTGTTGGAAGGCATCCATGCGGGCACGGCTTTCGCTGATATCAGAAGCCATCTGCTCCTTGATCCACGCCGCTTTCTTTTCCTCGATGGCCTCAATGGCCTCACGGCGCTTATCCAAAAGCTCCTGTTCTTCTTGGAGCAAGGCATTTTGGGAGGCTTCACTCATCTTGATACTGCCAAGCTTTAAGCGCACATTAAAGAGCGGGATACGGAAGCGGGTTTCCACATCTTCCCGGTCCTTTTGGACATAGGATTCAGCCGCTGCATCAAGGCTTTCCGCCTTTTTCTGGAGAAGATCCTGTTCCTGGGCTTCTTTTTCCGCAACCTTTGCCGCCAACTGGGCGGAACGGAAGCGGTCCCGGCCCTTTCCTGCAAGGGAGCGCATCTTACCCAAAATGGCAAGCTGCTGATGACCGTCCTTGAGCTGCCGCTCCCGGAGGGCCTTTGCTGTTTCAAGGTCCGTTTTTTGTTTTTGCCACACCTTGTACTTGGGATGCTGTTTGACGAGCCGGTCCCAGTCCACGACGGCAAACCGTGGTACTTCCCTCGAAAGGAGGCCGTTTTTCAGGGACGCACAGCCCGCTGTCACCATAAGGCACGCCACTAGGAGGCAGATAAGCTTCCTCATAGGTCCCTCCTCCTTCATGAGCCCTTAGTTTTTCTTGGCTTGTTTCTGGAGTTCTGCCTGGACATCAGCCGTCACATCAACACCGCCATAAACGACAGCGCCTTCATTGACGATGACCGTAAGCCCCTTGGTCTTGCCGACGGCGACAATGGCGTCATCAACTTTTTTCTTCAAGGGGTCGACAAGTTCTTTCTGCTTATCCTCGAGGCCTTTTTGCAGCTCTTCGTGGAGCTTTTGCTTATCGGCGTCGCTCATGTCCTTGCTTTTTTCGTTGTACTGGCTTTCAGCATCCTGGGCAGCTTTCTGCATTTCCACCTGAGCATCCTGGATGCCTGGGACGGCCTGGACCAGTTGGTTGTAGTTTACTTTGCCAATGGCAGAATCAGTTGTTCCGCCGGAACCACCCGTGAGACCGGCACCCCGCACAGCAATGGCGAAAGCACCGATGACGAAGATGGCGGCAATCGCAAGGGACACCACTTTCACGTTTTTCTTATTGGCAAATTCAATCATTTCTATCCCTCGTTCCTCGTTTTTCTCTTAGAATTGTCCACCGAAGCTGAAGTGGAAGCGGCCGCCCCGATCAGAACTGTCAAGGCGATAGCCATAGTCCAGACGGATTGGGCCAAGCGGGGAGTTGATGCGCAGTCCCAAGCCCACCGTGTACTTCAGGTCGGACAGGTCAAAATCCGTTTCATCATAATCCTTGCTCCAAGCATAGCCAGCATCCGTAAAGGTGACACCCTGAACCTGCTTGATGATTGGATAACGGAATTCCAGGGAGCCCTTCAGCATGCTGTTGCCCTTGAACTGGTCATCGCGGTAGCCACGCAGGAATTCACTGCCGCCGACGGTAAAGCGCTGGCTGAGCGGCATATCCCCGTTGGCATAGCCGGCACCGAGATTAAGTGCCCAGACATTGTCCTTACCCATGCGATAGTAGTAACGATAATCGGCTTGATATTTTTCAAAGCGGAAGTCACCGCCGAAGTTTGCCCATTCAAAAGAATACATGGTACGCTTGCCTTCGCGGGGATCATAAATGTTATCACGCGTATCAAGGATACGGGCAAAGGTGATACTGCGGGTCGTACCGAAGTTCTTCTTACGGCGTTCCGCAGCAACGTCTTCACCAAGATACCTGCCTTCATCAACGCCTTCAAAGTACTGGTTCGAATCGTAGCCATCGACCTTGCCCTTGTACTTGTCGTCGCGGTTTTTCAAGGTAATCTGGTTAGTGATGAATTCGTTGTCAGTGACGCGGCTGAAGAAAATTTCTTCGCCGATGCGCTTTTTGTAGTAACGGGCAATTTCATCGCCGTCACGATCGTAATCGGCATATTCGTTCGTCATATTATAGAACGTAAAGCCCGCCGTAGTTTCCTTGTCATCAATCCACGGTTTGATGTAGGAGACTTCAAAGTTGGTATTGGTTTCATCATCGCCGCCAAATTCCCAACGGACATTGACACTGTCACCCGTCCCGCGGAAGTTCTTATCGCCGACGCTGACCATGCCTAAGAAACCATCTGCATCGGAGTACCCGGCCCCAATGCCGAAAGTTCCCGTGCTCTGCTCAACGACCGTGATTTCAACGGATACGGTATTGGGCATCTGACCTGGATTCAGTCGGATATTGACATCCTCGAAGAAGCCGAGGTTGTAGATTTTCTGCATGGAACGGCGCGCCAGCTTGGCGTTGAAGGGATCGCCCTTTTTCATGCGCATTTCACGGATGATGACATAATCCTTCGTCTTTGTGTTGCCCTTGACGCGATAATCTTCAATGACGCCTTCAGCAACCTGAAGGATAAGATGACCATCAGGGAGCATGCGGATATCGCTGACTTTAGCCAAAATATAGCCTTGTTCCGCATAGAGGCTTTCCACCTTGCGGGCCCCGACATTGACGTCGCGGGAATTCACCACTTCGCCTTCCTTAAGTCCCATGGCACGGATGATGTCATGGCTCGAAATCTTCGTGTTGCCTTCAACTTCAAGTTCCGTGAGGATGGGGTTTTCAGCGACATGATAGACAATCTGGACGCCTTCGGGAACGCGGGTAAAGGTCGGAACGATATCATAGAACCAGCCAGTTTCATAAAGGGAACGGATGTCGTCCTGCATTTGAACCGCAGTAAACTTCGTACCCGCGCTCATCTTGAGGCTGTCTTGAAGGACTTCCGCCTTTTCATGCTGATTGCCCTCAAAGGTTACTTTCGTCACCGTCAGATTCTCATATCCCTTAACTGAATTGGCAAGCTTATCGTATTCGTCAACAATGCCTGCTCCATCATCAGGCGTAAGGAAACTGCGGCCAGGTGCCTTGCGGTTTTGGGCTTCGGCGATTTCCTTCTGCTGCTGCATACGGGCTGCCAGCTGCTCATCCTGGGCTTCTTGCTCCTTGCTTTCTTTTTGGAGGGTTTCCTTCCCCACCTTTTCGATATAGGTAATGCCATTGCGGCGCACTTCACGATAGATGGGCTTATCAGGCAGGGTTTCTTCTGTCTTGGCACTCTCTTTTTGAGAGTCATCCGTGATTCCAGTTCCGGTGCCAATTCCTTCTTTTGCTTCTTCCGTTACCTCAATGGTTCCGACTTCTCCCGATTGGGTCTGGACCCCATTTTTGGTCAACGTCACTTCCTGGCTGTGGGAAACCTCTGCATAGGCAGGCGAACTCAGCAGTAAAGATGCAAAAATGGCTGCCGACAGCTGTTGCCAATGTAATTTGCTATTCATACATAACCCCCTACAAGTTTCGGTTAGAATCCTTCTAGCTGGTTGGATTCAGTAAATACACGCTACAATTATACCCTTTAGAAAGAAAAATTACTAGTCAAAGGCAGGATTCGAGAAAAAAGTTCACAAAAAAGAATTCCCCTTTCCGGCCTTTTTCTAGGCGGCTCCTAGCCCAGAAAAAGGCAGAAGGGGAAAACAATCAGTCAAAGGGGGCGGGCTCCAGACTGGAAGAGGGCGCTCGCTCCCCATAGCCCGTGAGCCCACCGCCACCTTACGCCGAAAAGGAGCAATGGGCCACGCACCTAGGTCAATCAGGGCCGTGCTTTTCTTTAGAACCTCGTATGATACTGTACACCATACCAGGCCCTGTTTTCTTCGTCGACGGATACGCTGAGATTCAGGCGGCGGTTGAGGAAGTATTCCGCAAAGATGCTCGAGTCTTCCCCATCGAAGCTTGCCGTATAGCCAAGACGAAGTTTGTCGCCGAAACTTTTAGCCACAAGCCAATTGTATTGCCGCCGATCATCGCCAATCACTTCATTTGCCCGTTTCGCATCGACGCTAAAGCCAATGCCGGACTGGAGACTCCCACTGTAGACGCGCAGTTCGTCCAGCTGCAGGGCCTGTTTGATGGCATCTTCCACATCGGACAGGTAGCTTAGCTGGATACCAGCGTCGATGAGCCCCATCCAATCATTGTTGGTCAGGTCCGCGTTATCCGTCTTCAAGGTCAGGAAGCGTTTGAGCGTATTTTCATCCTTGGGCGGATCACTCTTTAGATGGACCTGCAGTCCATCCATGGACAGCGGTCCTTCGATGGTGGCAAGGATCATGTACTGGCCAAGACGCGTAAAAGCTTTCATATCAAGGTGGGGCGTAAACGTTCCTCGCTCCGGCCAAGTGACGATGCTGCGGCCCATCCTAAAGGGGGTATTGAGGTAATTGAGGGTCCCCTTTGTCAGATTGATGGCGCCTGTAATGTCCGGATCTGCTGTCGTTCCCCCGAGGTGGATCTTGCCGCCGCCCCAGATATCATAGAAGGACGCCGTATGAAGGTGCATCTTCTCCCCGAGATCAACTGTAAAGTCAAGACCAATAGGCGATCCGCCACTGCCAAAACTCGGCACGGAGGTCAGTCCGATATAGAGGTCCTCCAGATTGAGAGCGCCCGCTACAAATGGGATCCCATTTTTCTGTGTAACGGAAATGTCCCCATTGACCTTGCCTCCAATCTGCCGCGAATCAATGAAGACATCGCGGATAGCCGCCGTAAGGGCATAAGGCGATTCCCCGCCATGAAGTTCATAGCTTCCTGACGCCATGACGCTGCCATGATCGCCAATGACGGCAGACAGTTCCTTAAGATTGACTTTCGTTCCTGCAAATTCTGTATCTAGCTTCACGTGGTCGATGGTATTATTCATGCCCCGCAGCTTGATGGTGCCGTCATCGAGACGAATCGCACCATCTAAGGTATAGTCCTCCAAGGTCCCGCTCACATTGAGGTTTCCTTTCATAGGACCGGTTGCCCACTGGACATATTTCGTAAGCGTCGGCAGGATGTCAAGATTTGCATTGTCAAGGTGCAAGTCAAGGTTCATCTGCGCGTCGGGATTACGGCGATTCTCCTTGGCCCGTAACAGGTCAAGGGGCAGGGTACCGTAGGCAGACAGCTTATAGATTCCGCGCTGGACAAGGAACTGGTTCAAAGTAAACATACCATCCCGCAGTGTGGCCATGCCGTAAATGGAGTCGAAGGTTACTCCGCTTACAGAGCCGCTCGTTACTTCAAGGGAGAAGTTCCCATTTGGATCATCAAAGGGCCCCTTGACCTGTGCGGCCATATTGAGGGCACCCCCAATTTCCGGCGGATCATCAAGGCTTACCGTAAGGATCTTAGGCGAAATGCCATTTGCCGCGACTTCAAGGTCCAAGGTCCGGTTCTTCATATCCACTTCACCTTGGGCAGCAAAGAGACCGCCGCCTTTTTCAAGGGCCTGGAGCTGGTTGATATGCCAAACGCCGAGGTGACCAAAAATATCAAAATCAGCGGAATCAAAGGGAACACCCTGCACTTTTCCATCTTCCACCTTACCTTTGATGGCAAGGCCCGTTCGGCGTCCATTCGGATTAAGGGCAATGGTACCGGAAAGAAACCCATCAATATCAAGGTCGTAGCCGCCCATTTTAAGGAGACTCCGCACGTTCCCCCGCTCCACTTCCGCTTTCCACTGGTAGTAATGGTTCAAAAGGTCAATATGAGCGGACAGGAAATAGTCTCCTCCTGATTTCTGCTGGAAGGAGCCTTCAAGTTCGTTGATTTTGCCCCCCGTGGAATCAATGGATAGGGCAAGTCCCGTGAACTCCTCACCGTTGATGATCACGGAATTTGAGGACAATACACCGGTGAAAAGCGGATTGGAAAGGTTGCCGCTTACAGCCCCGTTAAAGTTCACGCTGCCTTGGAGACTGGCTGCTTCCTTAAGCCAAGGCAGACGCTGGAGCATGATGCCGTAGGCGTCGATTCCTAGGGCAAGGTCTCCATTTTTAGCAATGGTCCCTGCAAAGGTTGCGGTCGATGTCAAGGCCTGGAGCTTGAAGTTTTTCATCGTAATAGCGCCGTCATTGACGGAGTAGTCACCAGATAGCTCATCGACAAGGAACTTATTGACCGAGCCATCGTAGGCCCGCACATGACCCGTAATATTAGGATTTTTTAGCGTCCCTGTCACGTGGACCGTATTGGTGAGGTTTCCTGTAACAGGAAGAGGCAGGGCAAAGGCATCGGAGAAAGGTTCAAGACGTACGCCCTTGGTGACGACTGTCAGGTCAAGCCAGGGATCATCACCCGTAAGGACAACGGAGCCATCAAGTTCGTGACGGCCTTGCGGCGGATCAAGCTCCACCTTCGTCAGACGGACGACACGATCCTTCCAGCTGACAAGACCGTGGGCTTCTTTTGCGATAAAGCCTTTAACGGAGACATCCTTGAGGGAAAAGGCTGCCGTCCCTTCTGGGTCATCCGTGGTTCCTTCAATCATCATGTGAGCAGAAAGGAGACCCTCTCCTTCTTCTCCGAAGGAGGCAAGGATAGGTTCCACAGGGAGATCCGTAACATAAAAATTTCCCTTAAGGGCTGAGCCTTCAAGACTGCCCGAGCCTGTCACAGAGCCGCCATTTTCCGAATCTGCCGCAAAGCGGTCCAAGGTCAAGCGACCCTTTTCATACACAGCGCCCAAATCAACATGGGTAAAGGAGAGCCCATGGACCATGAGGGACAGATCATCACTAAGGACGTGGGCAAAAAGGTCATCATCATAGCGTCCCTCAGCATAGAGGTCGCCGGAAAGGACAATGCTGCCTACATCAGGGGCCACCGCTCCCAAATCAAGACTCTCGCTTTTAAGCGTCGCAGCAAAAGTGCGGTCCTGCGTATCATATGAAGCCGTCAAGGTCCCTTTGCCGCCAGCAAGATAGAAGGTTCCGTCCGTAACGTTTACTTGGGTTCCCTGAGCCGAAAGGGGCAAGTGAAGGTTATCTATTTCATATCCTTTCACGGTCAAGGCCGGACTGTCCACGGTTCCCGCGGCAAGAAGGCTGTCAAAAGAGCCATCCAGGGAGGCACTTGCCGTAACACGGCCTGAAAGAGGAAGGTCCAAGGGAATTGCGTCAAGGTCAAAGTCATCCGTCTTTACAGCAAATTGGTGAAAAACAGGCGTCTGTGCGTCAGTAAGGTCAAGTCCCCCATTCAAGGTAACCGATGACCTATCAAGGGACACCGTAAAATCTGTAAAAGCAAGGTCCTTATTATCAAAGTGGACCGTTCCTACAGCCGTAAGCGGCAGCAGGAGATTGTCCTTATGAACGGATAAGGATAGGGAATCTGCCTTGACGCTCCCCGAAAGCTTACTTTCCTGATCATCGTTGCGCCAGGTAACAGAAAGCTTTGAAAGGGTTCCTGCAAGATCCGCTATAGGGGCATAGTGCGCCACAAGGGCTGCGTAGGGCGTTACGCAAAAAGTTTCAGTGCTCGCCGACACTTCTCCGGTTCCGTCACTTTTAATGGAACCGATCAGCTGCAGCGTCTCCCCCTTTTCCGTCGTAAGATCCATGTCAAGACCATAGACGGGGTTATGGACAAGGTCAATGGAACCGGATGCACCGACATGCCATGCGCCATAAGGCGTTGAAAGCTGAATCGAGCCTCGATTGACCGTCACTAAGCCACGGAAGTCCTCACTGGACGACTCAGACTTTTTAATAAGATTTTCCACGTTCCAGCGATCGCTGCTGTCCATGACCATATACACCGTTGGATTGTTGATGGCAACAAGGCTCACCATCCTGCTAATCCCGTGTCCCAGCAACAGGTTCAATGGATTGACGCGAACAGCGACTTCCGGAATCTTTGCCACAAGAATACCCGCTCGGTCATAGACCGCACTGTCCTTGATGCGGAAGGTCAGGTCCGGGCTGACTTCAATCCGGTCAATATGGAGTTTTCCGTTGATATACTGAGCCGCAGTTTCCTCCACCATGGGCCGCACTGTGGGAAGCACCCTTGGCATGAGAACCTTGAATGTCCCTACATAGAGTGCCGGTATGACAAGGAGAAGGAAAGGCAGGCGTTTTTTCCATTTTGGCCGCATGATCCGCCTTTCTGGAACGGGATACCGTTCCCCTTGGGAAAATCGGGTGAAAAAGGGGCTGGTTGTTCCGTTTTCCCATAGATACAACTATAGTATACCAAAGTGAAGAGAAAGAAGAAAATAAATTTTAGTTGAACGGGATTAGGAATGCTGTAATGCTATGAGAGAGTGACGCTAAAACTGTAAGGTGCGGTGAAAAGTCATTCGCGGTCCGACGGGCCGGCCCTTTCCTAAGGTGAGACGTCCATCACACAAAAGAACATGCCCCCATTGTTTCCATAGAACAATGGGGGCATGTCTTCATATCAAACCGGTACGATTTGTGCGCCGAGCACTCCTATCTTATTCTTCCACATCCGTCGGAACACCCATGGACTGTTCAAGCAGTGCCCATGACGTGTTGTAATCATAGAGGGCTTGGATGTAGTTATTTTTGGCGGTCGTCAGGGCAACGGAAGCATCGAGGACGTCCGTGTTCGTTCCCACACCGGCCTGGTAGCGCAGCTGGGCGATACGGTAATCTTCTTCTGCTTGTTCAACCGCGACTTCCGTTGTCTTGATGCGTTTTTCTGCTTCCCGCATGCTAAGGTACGACGTTCTGACAGCAAGATTCACTTGGTCGCTGATCTGGCGATAGCTTTCCTCAGCTTTGACGACGTTAGCCTTGGCCTGACGGATCTTAGCAGCATTGACGCCATAGTCCCAGATGTTGAAGTCCACAGAAGCCCCAACGGACCACTCATATTTATGGGCACCAGGGAAACGGTCATCAGCCCAGCCATTAGCGGCGCTGAGGCTCACCTGCGGCAGGGTTGCCGCGTTGGCAATCTTTTGTTCTGCTTTTGCCATATCAACGGAAGCCTGGGCCTGATGGATCTCGGGCCGGTTCAGCATGGCGTAGGAAAGGCAGTTATCAAGGGTATAGTCATTGGGTTTATATTCCAGCCCTTCACTCAGGGAAAGAGGCGTCCCCGTCGGAAGCCCCAAGACGTTGTTCAAGGTGGCTACGGCCACATCATAGGAATTTTGGGCCTGGGTCAGGGTCTGCTGGGCATCGACAAGTTCCACCTGACTGCGAAGAACATCGACTTTTGCGGAAACACCTACATTAAACTGGGACTGGGTATTCCTCAGATGCTCAGCCAGCCGGTCCACGGTTTCTTTCTGGAGGTTCACCGTATTGATGCTTTCAAGGACATCATAATATCCCTTGGCCGCATTGTAGCGCGTCGTCTGGTAGGCGCTATTCATGCCATATTCATAATATTTTTGGTTGGCCTTGGCTTCTTCTATCTGACCTTCGAGTTTCCCGCCCGTGTAGATAGGAACGGAAATGCTCACAGTGTTCGTGCTGCTGTTTGTCCCCACAGGGCCAGTAGCGAGCGTTGCACCAGCAGCCGTCTTATACCTCATGTTCCGCCCCGTGGAATGAGCAAAATCAATGCTTCCCCAACGAGCTGCCCGAGCCGCGTCAAGTCCGGCCTTAGCGGCATCCAGTTCGGACGAGGAAATCTTGACATCAGAGTTATTTTCAAGGGCCATGCGAACGGCCTTATTCAGATCGAGGCTGACAGATTGAGGTGCCTCTTGGGCAAAAGCGGTGCCAAGAGACAGGACACTCAAGAAGACAGCGCCGATCAGTGCTTTTTTATGGATATGCATGACGTATCGTACCCTCCTCAAATTCTGACTGGCTAGTCAGTAATACACATTATATGCGCAATATTTTTGAAAGTCAACGGGGTGAGCCGGTTTTTACTCCCGTTCCACCAATTGTTCACAAATCCTTAAAAACGGGCCCTCAGTCCCAAGTAGGTGAGATCACTATGCCCATCAAGGACATCCATGTTTTCTCCAATGAGGGACAGTTTTGGGGAAAAGGCCCACTCAGCGCCTACCTTGAGCTTACCGTCATTGAAGTCATAGTAATCCGTAAAGAGATGGAATTTGGGCGACAAGAGCCAATCCGCACCAACACCAAATTCGCCTTCCATGAGGCCAACACGGCCCACAATGAACTTGCCAAGGCGCTTGTTGTAATGGAAATTGAAATCATCATCGCCGCCGGCGTCGCTCACACCGAGGTAGAAGAAATCATTTTGGCTTGTCGGCAGTTCGGCACCGATATCGGCACGCCATTTACTGTCCTTGTCGCGATACATGACATCTGTCCGGATGCGGGCATCGGCAACGACGCCCATGACGCGGTTTGCTTTTTCGCTTGTTTCAGCCGCGTTATGGATGGTAATCTTAAGATCGTCCTGGACCTTAGGGTCGGTCACAACGCCCTGAAGGGAAGCCGCTGTTTCCTTGATGGTTTCACTGACGTCCTTCATATTGGCCGCCATGAGGGCTACGTTGCGGCCCGTTTCGCCGTTATTGTCAGCCTGGGTCATGATGCTGTTCATGTGGACTGTCATTTCCTTCATTTGGCCGACCATGGCATGGATATCACCTTGGTTATCCTGGGCCATCTGGGCCAAAGCCTTCGTAAAGGCATTGAGGTTCTTTGTGATTTCTCCGGTCTGGACAAAACCTTCCCGCATGGACTTCTGGACAGCTTTATCACCAAAGACGTTGCTGAAGGCATCAGCAACCGTCTCCAATTTTTCCATAACCTTGCCCGATGAACTCATGAGCTTATCAACGCCTCCCGTTGTTTGCCCCGTGATTGTCTCCCCTTCCCGGAAGGTGACACCTGTAGCAATCTCCGGAGGGGTAATGGTAACAAACTTGGTTCCCATGACGCCGTCCATGCCAATGCCAAACTGGGAATTACGGGGCACTTTTTGTTTCTGGTCAATTTTCATGACAACCTTGACTTTGGACCCATCGACGAGAATATCATCGACCTTTCCAATCGGAACACCGGCAAAGCGGACTTCGTTGCCGACTTTGAGACCATTGACATTGTCAAAGATGACATTGAGCTTATACTGCCGGGACGCAAAACTGAATACACCCAAAAAGGTGAGCATCAGCGCCAGGATAACAAACCCTCCCAGCGTCACGGCTCCAACTTTTACTTCGTCTGTGGATTTCATGATTTCACTCCTTTGTTGGGTTCTCTTCAAATAGGTCACTGCGGATGAAGGCCTTTACAAGGGGCTGGTTCGTATGACGGGCCTCGTGGGGCGTCCCAGAAAAGACAATCTTACCCTGATTGAGCATGAGGATTCGGTCCGCGCAGAGGAAGGCGGACGCCATATCGTGGGTTACAAGGATGGACGTGATGCCCCGCTTACGTTTCGTATCAAGGATAAGCTGACTGATGTTTGCCGCCATAATGGGATCAAGGCCAGCCGTAGGTTCATCATAAAGGATGATTTCAGGATCAAGGGCAAGGGCACGGGCGAGGCCAACGCGCTTTTTCATTCCCCCAGAAAGTTCTGCGGGATAGGCCTTTTCGTTCCCAGAAAGTCCTACGGACGAAAGAAGATCCCTTACCCGCAGTTTGATATCGTCTGTTAGCATGTGGGTATGCTGTTTAAGACCAAAGGCCACATTTTCTTCCACTGTCAGAAAATCAAAAAGGGCAGAATACTGGAAAACCATCCCCATGTGAAGCCGCAGGTCGTTCCACTGTTTTTCCGTAAAATGATTGACCTCACGGCCTTTTATCCGGACACTGCCCCCCATCGGCTCAAGAAGCCCAATAAGAAGTTTCAGGGTCGTACTTTTGCCCGTACCGCTCGGACCGATAATAGCAACGGTCTCTCCTTTTTCAACGGAAAAGGATACATGGTCAAGGACCGTCTTGTCCCCAAAGGACATGTCCACGTCCTTAAATTCAATTACCGTTTCGCTCATATCAGCCTCCATGGACGTACAACATAACGGAGAGGAAATAGTTGAAGATAAAGATCAGGATAATGGAAAGAACAACGGATGCCGTTGTAGCCTTGCCTACCCCTTCGGCCCCTTGCTGAGCATTAAGGCCCTTATGGCATCCGATGACGGCGATGATGGCACCAAAAACGGAACCTTTGATGAGGCCGCCCACAAGGTCCCAAGATTCAACGAAGCCACGAATGGATTCGATGAACATATGGCTCCCGATTCCGGCATAGTTCATAGCAACAAACCCGCCGCCGATATCACCGACGAGGTTGGCATAAATAACCAGGATGGGCATCATGAGCACAATGGCGAGAAAGCGCGGGGCCACAAGATACTGGGTTGGACTGGTCGCCATAACGCGTAGGGCATCGATTTGTTCCGTGACCTTCATGGTACCGATTTCAGCAGCAATGGCGGCTCCGATCCGGCCGGCCACAACAACACCGGCAAGGATAGGTGCCAACTCGCGGGCCATAGCAATGGCCACAATGCCGCCGACGGAATCAGCTGCACCAAAACGGACAAATTCCTTCGCCGTCTGAACGGATAGGACCATGCCCGTACACATACTCGTCATGCTTACAATGGGCAGGGAATCTGCCCCAAGCTTTGCCATCTGGCGCAGGACCTCCCGCGGTGTGGCCTTGGAAAGGGCGGCGCAGGTCGCAAAAAAAAGATTCATGATGCGTCCTGTCGCCCGAAAGGCATAAACGGCCCGGTGGCCCAAATAGGCACAGATTGTCTTAAGTCCCATGACGTAACTCCTTTATTGCAGGAACGCAGGCGTTCTGCATACTTAGAACTCGTTCTAATATTATACCGCATTTTGTGGAAAAAATTAATGAAAAAATAGGTCTATTTATGAAGCATTGCTGGCCCGTCACGACTTGTATGCGAAAAAAATCGTCCGGGCAGTTTTCCTGATACGGCATGAGCCCATTGCTTCAGGACCCTCTTTCCTAAAGCAATGGGCTCACTATCATTATCAAGGTGCCGCAATTATTGCGGGAATCATTTTACCGCTTTTTCACCTGCACTGTAATTCCTGTTTCCCCGCTGATGATGAAGTCCATGGTATATTTCTGCTTGTTTGGGCTTCCTTTGAGGAGGGTCGAGACACCGGAAGCAAAGCTTTGGGCATCTCCGTCCTTAGCTTCTACAGAATCAAGATTCTGGGCAAGATCTACGACAATTTCATTATTGGCATCCATAGTATTGAAGTCACTCAGGAAATCCTTGAATTCCCGCTGAGCATTGGCCATAGAGCCAGCCATCTGCTCATCCCCCGCATTTTGCTGGTTACGGCGGTTCAAGGCGTTTTGCAGCCATTGTGTCGCGTTGCCGCTGCGTACAATGAGGTTCATGGGCCCCGGTTTCTGCTTATCAGGGACCTTGAAGTGGATGGTCCTCGTAAATTCCTTGGCCCGATAGGGCTTAAAGGTCAGGCGAATGGGCAGATCCCCACCCTGTACCACAGGCTGATTGGGGAAGGAGGCGCTGACCAATTCCGCTACTTCGCACTGAGCGCTTGTTTCCACATCAACATTGACATCAAAGATCTTCACCGTGTCAAAGCGGTTGTTCATAAGCATATCAAGCGCGATATTGAGCTCGGAATTCGTGATCTTGCCGATGTCCTTGCTGCTATAGAACATGTTCTCCCGGCGCAGGCGGATGGGTCCTTCCTTCTCTCCCTGGGCAGTTACGGTGAAACGGATACGGCTTGTTCCGCCGCCTTTACGGTCCTTGGCAAGGCTTACGGCGTTATACGCAACTCCATCCACAAGGGTTGGCACAAGGTCCTCATCAGTGACAAGCTGAACATTCGTTGATTGGTGAAGGCCACGGTCCATATCAGTGACAGACACGTACATAGGGATGATCTTGGCATTTTCTCCCAATTTTCCCGCAACGCCGCTTAAGCGATCCTCTGTAATGCGCCCCAAGGTATCACCAAGAGAGCCCACTTTAAAGGCGCTCTGAATATTAGGGACAGCTGCATAGATATAGGCATTCGTCATGAAATAGTCACTCTTACCATGCTGCATAAACGGATGACCAAAAGCCAGGATATGGCCATCATCCCCCACCCAAGTAACAGTGCCAATGGCACCAATATTCATGTCGCCCCGGACCAAGGAAACACCGACGGAGCTTCCCGGTTCGAGTCCCACACCGGAAAGAGCATCAGCCCCTGTCGGTACGGCATAACTTGTAAGGCCAAAGGGTTTCAAGTTCTCGTTGAGGTGATGAAGCCCATCTTCCGTAAACCCACTGACCATGAGGGGCGTGCTTTTTGCTGCGAGGCCCTCAAAGACGGACGGACGCGGATCAGGTTCCTGAAGCATATCGAGCATCTGGTTGATGGGGGTCAAAAAGCAGTAGTTAGGGTCTGAAAAGGCCTGTCCATACGCCACAGCACCGGCTAGGCGTCCATCAATATAGACCGGGCTGCCGCTCATGCCTTGGGAAATACCGCCATTTTTTCTGAGGTTATCTCCAGAAGCACGGATGAGGATGCTATAGCCCCCTGTTTCCGAGCCGGTCACGCCAAGGACCTCCACATCAAAGGTCTCTATCTTGGTACCTTGGAAAACGGTCTTGCCGTAGCCCGTCATGCCTGGGCGCAGCTCCTCTACCGCAATGGTGGGTACATTGGCAAATGCCACCGAAATGAGCATCATCCAAACAAGGCTTACCATGAGCCCCATTCGTTTCAAAAAGCGTAGCATAGGTCCTCCCTACTTTTGTTATAGATACGAAAAAGAAGCTGCAACCCTTCACGCGCTGCAGCTTTAAGACTTGTTATGGTTCTTCAATCTGGGCAACAACTTGGCCAGCTGAAACCGTACTTCCTGGCTTTGCCGATACGGAAACGACCTTGCCGCTGCAGTTGGCTCTTGCAGCCGGTGCCGAACCAGCAAGGGTCTTGACCGTAACCAGGACGCTGCCTTCCTGGACAGAAGCCCCAACGGAAACAGCGGTCACCACCTGTCCGGAAAGACTGGCTGTCTGCGGTCTTGTGGTTGCTGCCTGAGCAATACCCAGCGCGGCAATGACCATAAGGATAGCGAGGGCCCACACATTTCTTTTATGGAGTAAATTTCTCATCATGATATCCACCTTCTTTATGACAACGACAAATTAGGTTTCGTTGTAGCTATCATTATATATCGAAAGTATCCCTTCATGCAAGTCCCCTTAGCGCGGGAAAAGGCCCAGAGCCACACGGACTGGCCGTTCAGCACCATCGCTGGGACGGTTCTTCACGGCTCCATTCACCACCATTTCACTGGATCCTCCGCCGTCAAAGTTCATGGCCCGATCCGCGCCAAGCTGGATCAGGTAACGTGCCAGTTCAGGAAGGGTCATCCCTGCACTGCGGCTTGACCGCCCGTCTGCCACCACAACAAGGATAGTCCCATCCTTCTTGATGCCAACCGCGGTCCGGGGTGCCCGTCCATCCGCGATATCGGAAGGAATCTCCTCAAGACTTGCCGTCACATTCACAAGGCCGTCATAAACCAGAAGAGGCCCTGCCGTACCCACACTAGGCGCCTTATCGGCAAGAGGACTGCCAAGACTGGTCTTGATCTTGACCTTATCCCCAACAGCAAGGGGGCGCAAGAAGTCCGCTGCCGTGCCATGTCCGGAAAGAACGGTCATGTTCCAGCTCATGGGCATGCTGCCTGTTGTGCCGGTCTTTATGACGCGGCCGTTACGGATGGCCACTTCCACGCCTGCCGCGTTCGTATCCGTTGTATCGTCATAGCCATTATTATAAAAAATCAGGTCATTTTCAAGGCGCATGCGATTCAGACCCGTTATCTTCATTTCCGCCCCATCAGGTCGGGTCACGGTGCCCGTAAAAGAAAGCCGCGGCAAGATGGCTGCTTTTCCCTTTTCTTCAAGAACGAGACCTGTGCGGGGCGTTTCTTCCATACCAAGCCACTTGCCACGAATCTTGAGATTTCCAACAACCCAGATATCGGAGTCAAAATAGGAAGCATTGACAAGGGCCTTGGCCCCAGAACGGCGGGAAATCATGGAAAGGGTCCCCTTTTGGATGGTGTGGCCATAGCCCGGTACAAATTGGAGTTCATAAGCACTGTCAGGCGCAATCGTGAGAACGTAGGTGTCAACATTGCCTGCTCCCAAATTAACGCGGCTCTTTCGGTAGGTCACCCCTTTGCCGAGGTTCTCGCCCGTTTTTTTGGGGGATTCCGTGCTGCTTTTGCTCTTTGTCGGAAAATCAATGACCAAGCGGCCTGGCTTCTTAAGGAAAAAGACCTTGTAGTCCGGTACACTTTCCCGGAAGGTGACGACAAGACGGCTCTTTTTCCCCAATGGCGCCAGGACCGCGTTTTTGACGCGCCGGTCCCTCACCCGTACGGACCGCGTCCGGTCCGTCTTGGCGTCAAAGGTAAGGGTGAGTGTCCTGCCTTGGGCCCGTTCCTCATAGTGCATAGTCTCATCAATATCCATGACAAGCCGCGCCCGTGTATCCTTGACGCCGCCCCGAAGGTCACTGATGGTTGCTGCCATGGCCGAACCAGCCATAAGACTTGCTAGAAGCGCAATGGTCAGGGTTCGCCCAATTTGTTTTATGTTCATGTTTTTTGTTCCCTCTCATACAGATGAAAACGGGGCGCCGCACAGCAGCACCCCGTCTATGATGTTGTTGCTATTCCTGATGGAGCAGTCCGTCCATGATGACCGAATGGGAAAAAGCCTTGCCGGCTCCGATGGCAACGCAGTCCAAAGGATCTTTAGCGACCTTTGTCCGAATGTGTGTATCAGACTGGACAACGTCGGCCAGTCCCTCCAAAAGAGCACCCCCACCCGTCAGGACAATGCCTTCACTAAGGATATCCGCCGCAAGCTCCGGCGGCGTCTTTTCGAAAACGGAACGGATGCATGATAGGATCTGGGATACGGGTTCCCCCATGGCACGCATTGTGTCACGGCTCGTCATGCGCAGTGCAGTCGGCAGGCCCGTAATCTGATCACGTCCGCGGACGAGCATATCACCGTGCATTCCCAGACGGCTCACACTGCCAATCTGGAGTTTGATTTCTTCGGCCACGTTGTCTGCGACCTGAATGTTCAGATCCTTTTTGAGGTAACGCACAATGGCCTCATCAAATTTATTGCCGCCGATGCGCAGTGCCTTGCTGGCAACAATACCGCCAAGGCTGATGACGGCCACATCCGTCGTCCCGCCGCCAATATCGACGACCATGCGTCCTTTTGCTTCCCGCACTTCGATGCCAGCTCCAATGGCCGCTGCCAAGGGTTCCTCAATGAGAAAGGTCCTTGCCGCGCCAGCCTGGGCACAAGCCTCAATGACAGCTCGCTTTTCAACACTTGTCACTCCCGTCGGGATGCAGACCATAAGACGGGGCTTAAAAAAGATGTTGCGTCCCACGACCCGTTCGAGAACAGTACCAAGCATGCCGGCAGTCGCTTCATAGTCGGCGACAACGCCGCCAGCAAGAGGTTGGACCACATCGATGCGGTCAGGCGTCTTCCCCAGCATTTCCTTTGCCCGCCGACCGACGGCAACGACTTTTCCATTTGTTTTGTCAATGGCCACCATGGAAGGCTCACGGTAAACAATGCCCCGCTCTGGCAGGAAAATAAGCAGATTGCTCGTTCCCAGGTCCACGCCGACGTCAACATTGGTAAAGAGCCTTGACAGGAAACCTTCTTCCAGCCGCTTCATATGCGCCTCAGCCTACGCGCTGGATGTCGGCCCCAAGGGCCGTCATCTTCGTTACTAGATTCTCGTAGCCGCGGTCGATATGGTAGATATCGGTGATTTCCGTTGTCCCATCAGCCACAAGTCCCGCAAGGACCATGGCCGCCCCAGCCCGCAGGTCCGTCGCCCGTACCTGGCAGCCATAAAGCTTATCCACGCCTTCAATGAGAGCTGCCCTGCCGCCGCTTGTCTTGATGTTGGCTCCCATGCGCAGGAGCTCATCCACATGCATGAAACGGTTTTCAAAGACCGTTTCAAGGACCGAACTCTGTCCATCGGCAATGCACATCATGGCCATGACCTGGGCCTGCATATCCGTTGGGAACCCTGGGTAAGGCAAGGTCTTGATTGTAATCGGCTTGAGTTTTCTCGGTCCCACGACGCGCACGTCGTTGATTCCTTCTTCAACGGTACAGCCTGCCTCACGGAGTTTGGCAATGAGCGGTTTCATATGTTCGCACAGGACATTTTCCACCTTGATGTCCCCCTGAGTCATGGCACTGGCCACCATATAGGTTCCAGCTTCGATGCGGTCGGGGATGACAATATGCTCACCGCCCTTCATGCTTTCCACCCCATCGATATGGATGGCCGTCGTACCTGCACCGCGCACCTTTCCTCCCATCACATTGATGTAGTTGGCAAGGTCAACGATTTCCGGTTCCTGGGCTGCATTTTCAATGATGGTCGTGCCTTTGGCCATGGAAGCCGCCATCATAAGGTTTTCCGTTGCTCCAACACTGGGGAAATCAAGGTAGATGGTCGTTCCCACAAGTCCGTTCGGAGCCGAGGCCTCAATACTGCCATGACCTTGTTCAATCCGTGCTCCCAGCGCCTCAAAGCCTTTCAGATGGATATCAATGGGACGCGTCCCAATGGCGCAGCCCCCGGGCAGAGAAATCTTGGCTTTTCCCACACGGGCAAGAAGTGATCCCATGACAAGGAACGAAGCTCGCATGGTGCTCACAAGGTCGTAGGGAGCTTCATACCCCGTAACGACATGGCTGTCGATTTTCAGTGTATGAGGTTTGGATGCATCGACTTTAAGGCCCAGGCACTCCAGGACCTTGCAGATGGTCGATACATCTTCCAGTTCAGGCACTTCTGAAATGACGCTGCCTTCCGTCCCCAGGACAGAGGCGGCAATGATGGGCAGGACCGCATTCTTGGCCCCGCTCACGCGAACCGTTCCCGAAAGGCGGTGTCCGCCTTTGACTACCAATTTTTCCACTCTGATTCCCTCACTTCTTTGACTGGGGCCTTGACCCAGTACAAGGCTAAACTTCAATCAAAAACCACAGGCGCCTAATGGCGGACGCCCATGCGGTGCTTTCGTAATTTTTCCTGTCTTTCAAGCTCGTCTTCAAACTGCTCGCGCAGGGCTTCTTTCTCCTCTTCTACGCGTTCCTTGGTTTCCTTGAATCCATCTGGATCCCTTTTCTTGTAACCTTTTTCAGCCTTTGACCACGCCTTGCGGTCAGCATCGGCTTTTTTCATCCGCGCCCGGCTCTTGCGGCGTTTGATGAGCTCCCGCACCTGACGTTTGGACAGTTTGGTCTGTGACAGGTGCTGATAGCGGCGAATGAGATACAGGACAAGCATGGGCGGGAAAAAGGCCACCGCAACAATCCAAAAATTTGGATGGTGCATTTTGGTCCTTTTTGCGTCCCAATGGACAAACGCAACAGAAACAACGAGGAACACAACTCCCAGAACGTGTCTCACGCCCAATGGCACCCCCTCAAATGTCCATGGGTCTTGTTACGTCATCATGCGACGATTGATTTTCTTGCTAACTTTTAGATTATACCATACTATACGGCGCTTGCCTACTGTATAGGGCAAAGAAATAAGGCCCTTGGCGCATAAAGCGGGAACCAGGACCATGGCCCCAGTTCCCGCTGAAATCAAAAAATGGAATGCATACGGATACGATCGGCTAGAATGTTATAGTACGTCTCTTTTTCTCGGATGGTCTTTTTAAGGCGCGCCCGCTGCTCGTCTGTATGGGTTTCCTCGAGACGTTCCTTCAGCTCGGCAATCTCGGCCTTTAGTTGACCCATCTTGCTTGCAGCCATCTTGCTGATAAAATCCATTGTGGCTGTCCCCCTCTCGCAAAACATGCTGCAGACAGTTGATTTTCATTAGGTTTCCCATTCATAGGGTGCGACATGCCCCATGAGGTTTGCCGTCTTGAGCCGTGCTTCGGCTCGGCGCAGCGTCTTTTCCGTATGTTCAATATCGGTGAGGACGCCTGGACGGGTTAGGCGCGCCGCAGCTTCATCGCGGACAGCCTCCCATTTTTTCACATCAATATGTTCTGCAAGTTCTGCCTTGGGCGTGAGGATGATGACCTTGTTATCCTTGACTTCGGCGAACCCGCCTTCAACATATAATAGAATAACATGGTTGTTTCCATCCTGCAACTTAAGGGTCCCCTCACCGAGAACGGCAATGAGGGGTCCGTGGTTTTCGAGGATTCCAATACCGCCTGTGACCGTATTAAGGAGCACATAGGCAATATCCTTTCGCTTCATGAGATACTGATCAGGCGTCAGGACCTCAAGGGTCATTAAACTTGCCATATCACTCGCCTCTCATCTTCCGGCCCTTTTCAATTGCCTCATCAATGGTTCCCACCATATAGAAAGCTGATTCAGGCAAGTCGTCATGCTTGCCTTCAAGGATTTCCTTAAAGCCCCGGATAGTTTCCTTAAGGGGCACATAACAGCCCGGCTGGCCCGTAAACTGTTCGGCGACATGGAAAGGCTGACTCAGGAAGCGCTGGACCTTGCGGGCCCGAGAAACGATAATCTTATCGGCTTCGCCCAGTTCTTCCATGCCGAGAATGGCGATGATGTCCTGGAGTTCCTTATAACGCTGGAGGATTTCCTGAACGCCGCGGGCTACTTTATAGTGCTCTTCGCCGATAATGAGCGGGTCGAGGATTCGGCTCGTCGAAGCTAGGGGATCAACGGCAGGATAAATGCCCAGTTCTACGATTTCACGCGAAAGGACGGTCGTCGCATCGAGGTGGGAGAAGGTAGCTGCCGGCGCCGGGTCGGTGAGGTCATCAGCGGGGACGTAGACAGCCTGGACGGAAGTGATGGATCCATTTTTCGTCGATGTGATTCTCTCTTCCAGGGCCCCCAGTTCATTGGCAAGGGTCGGCTGGTAACCAACGGCACTTGGCATACGCCCCAAAAGGGCAGAAACTTCTGAACCAGCCTGGATGAAGCGGAAGATATTATCGATGAAGAGCAGGACATCCTGACTCATGGCGTCACGGAAGTATTCTGCCATAGTCAGTCCCGTCAGGCCAACGCGCATTCTGGCTCCTGGCGGTTCATTCATCTGACCGTATACAAGGGCCGTCTTGTCGATGACACCAGATTCCTTCATTTCACCCCACAGGTCATTGCCTTCGCGGGTCCGCTCACCAACGCCGGAAAATACGGAATAGCCGCCATGGTTGGTGGCCACGTTATGGATCAGTTCCATGATTAGGACGGTCTTACCGACACCAGCCCCGCCAAAAAGACCGATCTTACCACCCAAAGCATAAGGTGCAATTAGATCGACAACCTTGATGCCCGTTTCCATGATCTTCGTTTCTGTTGACTGTTCACTAAGGGCCGGTGCAGGCCGATGGATAGGCCAATATTCACTGGCGTCCACTGGGGTCGGGTCATCATCGACGGCCTCGCCCAGGACGTTGAAGACACGGCCTAGACATCCTTTTCCAACGGGGACGGTAATGGGATGCCCCGTATCAAAGGCTTCCATCCCTCTCACAAGCCCGTCAGTAGAGCTCATGGCGACGCTGCGCACCGTATCGCTGCCGATATGCTGCACGACTTCCGTCGTCAGATGGATATGGATGTCCTTGGTCGGATTCCCGTCAATTTCAATGGCATTGAAAATTGCAGGCAGGGATCCTTCAGGAAATTGAATGTCGACAACAGGTCCCATGACCTGCACAATCTTGCCGACATGACCTTCTTTTTTAGCGGTTAGCCGGGCAACTGCCTGGTCAACACGATTTGTTAACTTAATATCTGACACAGATGGGACCTCCTCTTATTTCAAGGCTTCCGCCCCGCCCACAATTTCATTGATTTCCGTCGTAATGGACGACTGCCGGACCTTCTGGTAATGCAGGCGCAGTTTTCCTAGGAGAGTATTGGCATTATCTGTAGCAGTCGTCATGGCCGTCATACGAGCGGCGAGCTCACTGGCGGAACTTTGGATGAGGGCCGTAAAAATCTGACTCTTGAGATAGTAAGAAGCCAGATAGGGAAGCATCTCCCCAGCTTCCGGTTCGTAGACAAGGGTCGAAAAATCCGTTGGGTCATCTTTTTCCCACACTTCCTGGGCTTGCCATTGCTCATCATTTTCAAAGTTCGTCTTCAGGGGCAGGATGGCATCAGTGCGGGGAATCTGGACCATAGGAGACTTAAAGTACGTAAAGATGAGGTCCACTTCGTCCACTTCGCGGTGCGTAAACATACTAGCCGCATAGTCGGCAATCTCCTCGGCGGCTTCGTAGGTTGGCTTCTCGCTGAATCCTTCCCATTCCCGCACGACGTTGTAGCCGTGGTGCAACAGTCCCAGACGGGCCTGCTTTCCTACAGCAATGAGAGGGGACTCTTCCTTTCCACGAAGCTCGATGGCCGTGTGCTTGACTATGTTGCTGTTATAGGAACCAGCAAGACCCTTATCGGAACCGATCACAATATAGGCCGTCCTGTACAGAGGCCGCCGTTCAAGGAGCGGGTTCTTTACAGGATCCAAATGGGCCAGGACGGACGGATCACTGATGGCTTCCTGAAGGAGGCGCTGGAGCTTCCTTGCAAAGGGCAGGCTCGCCGTGGCTCGCTGCTGGGCCTGATGCATACGGGCCGACGCGACCATCTGCATGGCACCGGTAATTTTTCCGATGCTGCTGACGCTCTTCATGTGGGCCCTGATTCCACTGGTATTGGCCATGATCATTCACTCCCTATAGGGGCATCTTCCGGCGTGGGGATAAAGACCTTGTTATGATCCGTAAGTGCATCATTCAAGGTTTCCTTGACCTCATCCGTCAGTTTCCCCGTACTCGAGATCTGCGCGAGGATGCCTTCGTAATGGGCCTTGATGTAGGTCAGCATCTCATGTTCATAGCGAATGACATCGGACACAGGGATATGGTCCATATATCCCTGTGTCACAGCATACAGTCCAATGACTTCTTCTGCCATGGTCAGGGGATGATACTGGGCTTGTTTCAGCATTTCTGTCACGCGGGCCCCACGGTCAAGCTGCATCTTGGTTGCTTTATCGAGATCGGAACCAAACTGAGCAAAGGCGGCGAGTTCCCGATACTGGGCCAACGTGAGTCGCAGCGTTCCCGCAACGGATTTCATGGCCTTTGTCTGGGCAGCCCCACCAACACGAGAAACGGAAAGACCGGCGTTAATGGCAGGCCGCACACCGGAATTGAAAAGATCCGTTTCCAAATAAATCTGCCCATCCGTAATGGAAATGACGTTCGTTGGAATATACCCGCTCACGTCGCCAGCTTGGGTCTCGATGATAGGAAGAGCCGTCATGCTCCCTCCGCCATGGGCTTTATTTCGGCGGCAAGCACGTTCAAGCAGTCTGGAATGGAGATAAAACACATCGCCCGGATAAGCTTCCCGTCCAGGCGGACGGCGCAGGAGCAGGCTCATGGCGCGGTAAGCCACCGCGTGCTTGCTTAGGTCATCATAAACAATGAGGACATCTTTGCCCTGATCCATGAAGTATTCCCCAACAGCCGCTCCGGCATAAGGCGCCAGATACTGCAGCGGGGCCGTATCGGCAGCGGTCGCGGCAACAATGAGGGTATAGCCGGAAGCTCCATATTTTTCAAAAGCAGCCGATAAACGGGCTACACTGGAAGCTTTCTGCCCAATGGCTACATAAATGCAGATGACGTTCTTACCTTTTTGATTGAGGATAGTATCGATGGCAATGGCCGTTTTTCCCGTTCCGCGGTCACCGATAATGAGTTCACGCTGGCCGCGGCCAATCGGAACAAGGGCATCCACAGCCTTAAGACCTGTTTCCAGAGGTACATCAACAGGCTGTCGCGCTGCAATGCCAGGAGCCGGTGATTCGATAGGACGATAATCGGAAGCTTTGATGCTGCCCCGCCCGTCCAGGGGCAGACCCAAAGGACTGATGATGCGACCCAGCATTTCCTCGCTCACGGGAATGCTCATAATCTTCCCTGTGCGGCGCACCGTGTCCCCTTCCTTGACCTGACTGGCACCGCCCAAAAGGACGATGCCCACCTCTTGTGGCCAAAGGTTCTGGACCATGCCGTAAATCCCATCATGGAGAGAAACAAGTTCACCGCTCATAGCTCCCCCAAGACCCGTCGCTGTACAGATTCCGTCGCCGACAGTCTTGACTATTCCGATTTCCTCAAGACCCACTTCATTATCAAAATGTTCAACGCCGGCTTTCAGTGCGTCTGTCAGATGATCCGTGCCGGACAGGCTCTCTTCTCTTAGGTGGATAGTCTTCATGAGTTCATCCATCTTTTCAAGCTGGCGCTTGACCGTGGCATCGAAGATATGATCTTCATAGCGAACGGCAATGCCGCCCACAACAGAAGGATCCACCGTGCGAGACGCGATTTCAACATTTTTTCCAAACTTTTCACTTAAAAGCTTTGTTACAAGGACTTCTTCGTCCCCGACGAGCGGTCTTGCCGTCGTCACGTCAAGGGGAAGAACGGAACCAGCAGGGAAAATCGCCCTGTCATCGTCCGTTACATGGAGCCGCATGAAGACCTGCTTCCAAAAGCTTTCCTTATTTTGACTATCCATACGTTCTATTTTCCTCCCAAAACGGCTGCCTGCGGCAGCCGTGGAATCTCATGCATCACCTGAGGCCATTGTCACAAAAATGGCCGTTATGACGACGAAAAGAAGCCCGCCACAATGGGGAGCTTCCTTTTTTTCAGCGACTTTGGAGAGCCTCATCCGTCTTACGGGCCACAAGCGCCTGGTCTTCCTCACTGGTAAGTTTTGCCTGCAGGACGCGGCTGGCAATTTCTGTACTGAGGGCAATAACCTGTTCACGCACATCAAGAAGGGCCTTTTTCTTTTCAGCTTCCACCCGCTCGCGGCCGCTTTCAAGGAGAGCATCCCGTTCCTTTTGTGCTTGGGCCAAAGCCTCGTCATGGAGCTTCTGGGCATCAGCGTTAGCCTTAGCAATGATATCGCTGGCTTCCTTACGGGCCGTCTTCAGCTGATTGGCATATTCAAGCTTTAGGGTCTCAGCTTCCTTACGGGCGTGTTCTGCCGAATCAAGGTCCTTGACAATGCGGTTGCGGCGATCATCCATGGCCTTTAACAGCGGCTTGTAGGCGAATTTTGCCAAGATCCAGAGCAGGATGATGAAGTTCACGATCTGGGCAATTATCGTATAGTTCACACTGACCATTCAAAGCACATCCTTTCTCGGAAACTGAAGCCTCATTTCGTCACAAAGGGATTGGCAAAGATGAGGACAATGGCGATAACGGAGGCAATAATAGGAATGGATTCGACAAGACCGATGCCGATCAGCATGTTAGTCTGGAAGCTGCCGGCCTGTTCAGGCTGGCGGGCCATGCATTCGAGGGCCTTTGTGGCGACACTAGAGTCCCCGCGGGTGGCAGCAAAGGAGGCACCGACACCAATGAGGGCAGCCCCTAAGATAGAAGCAACAATGATAATGGTATTCGAATCAAGCATTTTGATCGTCCTTTCGTTTCTCAAAGAAATTTACTCGTGGGCCTGTTTGAAAATAGGCGCCAAAGCAATGATGGTCAGCATGGTAAAGATAAAGGCCTGCAAGAAACCAATGATCAAGCTGAAGCCGATCCAAAGATTAGGGATGATGAACGGGACCAGCTGATACAAGACGGCAAGCAGGATTTCACCGGCAAGGATGTTGCCAAAAAGACGCAGGGCCATGGTCAGTGGCTTTGCGAGCTCTTCCAAAAGATTGAGCGGCAGCATGAGGGCAAAAGGAGAAATGAGATGTTTGAAGTATTTCGGTCCCTGCTTGATGCAGCCAAAGATATAGGTTGCCACCGCAACCATGATGGATAGACCCAGCGCCACGTTGATATCATTCGTAGGTGACGAAAAATGGAAGGCTATGGAGGGCATCAATCCAATTTCGTTCGCCACAAAGATAAACAGGAACAGGGTGATGACAAAGGGAGTCGCCATCCGGCGTCCTTCAATGCCAAGGTTAGCGTCCATGAGTTTATCAAGCCACTCAATGAACATTTCAACGAGGTTCTGGATCCCGTGGGGAATCCGCTCCACGTGGCGGGTAGCCGCAAAGACAATCGCTGCCACAATCAGCATGGTAAGCCATGACATGTACATGGTTTGCATGTTGATGACAACACCGGGCAGGATCTCCGTTGGTCCATAATGGATGATTTCCGTACCCGCAGCTTCTGCTACACCCATGTTATCACTTCCTTAATCTGTAGGGAATTTCCCGATGCCCTTTCGGGCCATCTGGATGAGAAGAAGTCCATAAAAAAGCAAATAGGAAAAAAGCACCCTGTGCCCACCCCAATCAAGCTTGAGACCAATGAGGACAAAGACCAGGACAGTACCAAGCCGCACGAACATCATGCGGTGCATGGAAAGCGCCGCATGATGGGGAGCCTTTTTCATGCCGCTGTAAAGGCCATAAAGGAACAAGGCCGAATCACACCAGCCAGCGAGGCTTCCCAGAAGCCAACCGCCGGGCTGGGGTGAGAACATGAAGGCAAAGCCGCCTACCAAAGGAATTGCCAAGGCCTGGAGGGCTGCAAGACGAAGAACATCACGCTTAAATGAAGGCGGCAAGGGATGTGGCATATGTTTTCCCTTATTTTTCACTTTCAAATTCCGTCATACGCCCCGTTTGATAACCATAGGCTTCCAAGAGATAACTTACAATGCGCTCCGAGGCTTTGCCATCCCCATAGGGATTGACGGCTTCGGCCATACTGCGGTAATAGGCTTCATCACTCAAAAGGCGCATGGTCGCGGCATATACATCTTCCTTGCCCGTCCCGATGAGTTTCACCGTCCCTGCCGTAACTGCTTCAGGACGTTCCGTCGTATTCCGCAGGACAAGGACCGGTTTACCAAGAGCCGGAGCTTCTTCCTGGATTCCGCCCGAATCCGTAAGGACGATATCGACGCGAGCCATGAGATTGGCAAACGGTTCATAATCCATGGGTTCAATGAGGTGTACGCGGTCCATCTTACCAAGGACCTGTTCCGCCACTTCCCGAACCTTGGGATTCTTGTGCATGGGGAAAATGGCTTCCGCTTCCGGATAGTCACGGAGAACTTCCTTCAGGGCCTGATAGACATGGCGCATCGGTGCCCCCAGGTTTTCCCGGCGATGGGTCGTCATGAGGATCAGCTTATGATTGCTCCGGATGGCCGCTTCCAGTTTCGGATTGTGGAAATCAAAGACATCCTTTACAGTCTTTTTAAGGGCATCGATGACCGTATTTCCCGTTACATAAATGGCATCTTCCGGGACATTTTCCTTTAGCAGGTTCCGCTTGGCGTTGCCGGTTGGTGCAAAATGAAAGTCAGCAATGGCACCGGTGAGCTTGCGGTTCATTTCTTCCGGATAGGGAGAATATTTGTTTCCCGTACGCAGACCGGCTTCTACATGCCCAACACGGATTTGACGGTAAAAAGCAGCCAAAGCACCTACAAAAGTGGTTGTCGTATCTCCATGGACAAGGACAAGATCGGGCTGGGCTTTTTCGAGAACATCCCTAAGGCCCATGAGAGCACGGGTCGTGACATCATAAAGGGTCTGTCCAGCTGTCATGATGTTAAGGTCATAATCCGGCTTGATGTCAAAAAGGGTCATGACCTGATCCAGCATTTCCCGGTGCTGGGCCGTCACAGCAACAATCGGTTCGATAGTGTTCGGATATTTCCTCATTTCGAGAATAAGCGGACACATCTTGATGGCCTCCGGCCTCGTTCCAAAGATTGTCATGACTTTAAGTTTTTCCATAATTACGCCCCTATTCTAGCGATCCTTCAGGATGCCGATTTTCTTGGCACCAATGAAGATGATGGTAATGAGTACGCCCAGAAGGACAAGGGCATAAACCCCGTCCACTTCTGTAAGCAGTACGGCGGCAAGGCAAAGCCCTGCACTGATGAGATACATGAAAATAACAGCCTGACGCTGACTAAAGCCCATAGCAAGGAGCCGATGGTGGATGTGACCTTTGTCGGGCTGAAAAATGGGCCGGCCATTTTTATAGCGACGCAAAATGGCAAAGGCCGTATCCATAATGGGAAGCCCCAAGGCAATGGCAGGGACCAAAAGTGCAATGGTCGCTGCACTCTTGACAGCGCCAAAGATTGAGATGGCCGCCAACATGTAACCCAAAAACAAGCTTCCCGTATCTCCCATGAATATGGTAGCAGGATTGAAATTGTAACGGATGAACCCAATAATGGCACCAGCAAGGGAAGCCGTCATGATGGCGACTGGATACATGCCCTGCTGGAGCGCAACCATAATGACCGTCACGGAGGCAATGGCCGAGACACCTGCCGCAAGGCCATCAAGACCGTCAATGAGGTTCACGACATTGGTCAGGCTGACAATCCAAAAAACAGTAAAGGGAACGGAAAGATAATCCAGATAAAAATAACCACCCCAAGGGTTATTGAGCCACTCGATGCGGACACCAAAAAGGACGGGAATCAAAGCCGCCACAATCTGTCCCACGAGTTTGACCTTGGCCGACAGCTGGATCATATCGTCGACCATGCCAACAGCTGCAATTGCGGCACCGCCCAAGAGAATCCCGATGACATCCGTTGTCAGTTCAAGTGTTGTGAGCGCCGCCGTCATAAAGCCAATAAAAATGGCAAGACCGCCCATGCGCGGCATGATGCGGTGATGAACCTTTCTAGCATTCGGCCGGTCCACAGCGCCGAGGTGAAATGCCAGTTTTTTGACAGCCGGTGTCAGGATCCAGCTGATAACAAGAGAGAGGCCCAACGCCACAAGATATGGTTTCACAAAAATCCCCTTCTGCGGAAGCTTCCGCCTTTGAGTCTATGTATTGCTGAAAGATGGGAAGCATCACTTCTTCCCGTTGGTACATACAAAGTATATTATAGTACATCGTCAGAAAATCTACAATGACTCTTACAGCCTATCCAACGATTTGCCCGTTCCTTCCTGTTCTATTACCGGACGGGAAAAGAGGATGAGTCCCCCTTTTTGTTTATAGCCCGTATCCCAAAGTTCCTTAAGAGAGAGCCAGCGCCAGGATCCATAGGTTGTGACTTTCACCATGACCTCATCGTGAAAAGTCTCATAGCCCGTAAGCAGGAACCAGTGCCAAACAAGATCCCGAAAGCTAGGTGCGCGGTGCTTAAGATTAAGGTACGGCAGGGGCCATCCGGCATCAATCTGGTGTTTTACAAGTTCAGCTGAGGATTCATAGGAATGATTCCCCGACCATCCTGTCAGGATAAGATTATTTATACCGCGGTCACACAAGTAGTTCGTAAAGCCTTCCATATAGATGGAAAGCTTGTCGATGCCCGTGATACGGGGCTTTAGGTAGGGTTTCATGATCATGCCCAGTTCCAGGTAGGCTGCTTTGGTCATTTTTTTCTGGGCCTGGGGCGCTGCATCAGGAAGGTTTTTATAAAGGGAAAAATAAAGGCTGCAGTCTGTAGCTGTAACGGCAGCACAGCCGCCCTTTTGCATCCACCAGTCGTGGGTAAACCATTCCTGGCTGCCCCCAAAAGCACCCTCTATGGAAAAATATGGAAGTTCACGTTTCATGAGTCCGCCCCCTCACAAATAAGTTAGGTATAGGTAATCTCTAGCGTGCCCCTAGTGTATCACATTTTTGTAGGAGAGGAAATATGGAAGGGAAAAACAAACGGCAGGCTCCCTCACCAGCCAGGAAAAAGACAAATGAAATCAGTCCAGCCAAAATCGCAGGTTAGGGTGACCAAAGATGACTTGAAGGTAGGTGTTCCACTCTTTTCCTTATCTTTGCCTTGCTGCAAGATGGCCTTAGCCTGGAATCGCCTTGACAAGATATGATGTTACCTTGGAATCATCTTTTTTCACTTCGCCATAAGGCACAGCTTGACAGCAAATCAAAACGGTTTTGTCCTTATTAAAAAGCCATGGGCGACCTTTCCCCTCAGCTCCATAAATAAAAATCAGCTCCCCTGCCTTACCCTTTCGGTGGAAACAGGAGAGCTTTTTATTTTTCTACCTTCCAAAATGAAATACGACGCCAACCACGGCAGCTGCAGCAAGCCAGACCACAGGGTGGACCTTTTTAAACTTCGTCGTAAGGATGAGCAGTACAGCTGCCAATAAGAGACGGCTCCCAATGAGAGAAGAGAAGAAGTTTCCCGTTTCTTTCCAAACAGCGGCGTCAATCAGGGTCACCTTTGCTACCAACAGTCCTGCTGCCGCTATCAGGCCGCAGGAGGCAGCCCTGAGACCATACATACCAGACTTGACGTAATGATTCTGGCCGAATTTCTTGAGCACACTGTAGATAGCGATTACAACGATAACAGACGGTGTCACAAGGCCAATGGTGGCAGATAACATCCCTGTCAGCCCATCAATATGGAATCCCACATAGGTGGCCGTATTGACGCCAATAGGCCCTGGTGTCGATTCTGAGACGGCAATCATGTTGAGCAAATCCATCTGCGTAAACCAGTGTGTCTTATCAGCGAGTTTCGTTAAGAACGGGATGGTAGCCATGCCGCCGCCTATCGCAAATAGGCCAATCTTGAAATACTCTATGAACAGGGCTAAGAGAAGCATCATGCGTCACCGTTCTTTCTTTTTGCTGCAATTCCGACAAGGCCGGCAGCCACGACGAGATAGGCGGGTGAAATGTCCGTAATCACGTTAATGATAAGGACGAGAAAAAAAAGTACAGCGGTCAGTTTGTCCACGACGGCCTTTGCAAAAAGTTTCCGCACGGCCTGAAAAATCAGGATACATACCCCAACGCGAATTCCGGCAAAAGCATCGGCCACAGCAGGAATATGGGCAAAATTTGACAAAAAGGCCGCTATGGTTGTAATGATGACCATGGATGGGAAAATAACACCAAGCGTGGCCGCCAGTGCACCGGCAACACCTCGCAGCTTCATACCAATAAAGGTTGCCGTATTGACGGCTATGACACCAGGCGTGCACTGTCCAACGGCATAATAGTCGGCCAGTTCTTCATCCGTTGCCCAGTGATATTTGTTTACAACTTCTGCCTGCAAGATGGGCAGCATTGCGTAGCCACCGCCAAAGGTTACCGCACCCATGCGGGCAAACACGCTGAATAATTGCCAAAGTGAGGCCATAGGATCGACTCCTTTCATATTTTACAAGTGTAGCACATCGGCTTCCTAAATACTACCGCCTGATAAAAATGATTCTTTATCCTAGTAAAAAAGAAACAGGAAAAAACATTTGAAATGGTCTTTTCCTGTTATCTTTTGTATTTTTTATATTTTCTTTTATTTTCTTATAAATTATGACATATTTACATAAAAATCATTGCGTACTTTTTGGATAAATCGTATCTATACGCCTTTTCATTATGCGTCGCCATCGCTATTATTGAGTTCAATCATAAGAGCGTGATGAGAGAAACTCAGGCTGAAAGGAAAAGTAGGAAAAGGGCTCACCCCCTATTTAGAGCTGAACTTTCCCACTCCTTAGGAACGCGGCACAGCTTTCTATCAATGATCTGTTATCCCCCAACGAGCGAAGCAGGCTGCAAGCCTCTTTTTTCATAACCCAGACCGCTCTTTACGCATGATATTTCTTTTCAATATAGCGCAGGCGGAGCGTTAAAAACAGGGCCGAAAAGAAGATTCCTGATATCAGGCCCATCCAGTAGCCATCGGCTTCTTTATGGAATCCATAGTCCATCACGAGCCCAATGGGAAGGGCAAGGACCCAATAAGCGGCAAGGGACGAATAGAAAGTTGCTTTGACATCTTTATAACCGCGTAAAATGCCTTGAATAGGCGCCGCCGTACTATCACAGAGCTGGAACGCAATAGCAAAACCAAGAAAATGCTCAATAGGCGCCACAAGGCTCGGATCCTGAGTGTAGAGCCTAGCTATAAGTGTCCGCCCGACAAGCAGGAAAACAGCAAAGGAAAGCCCGACCATGACATTGCCGACGCGTCCTGTCCTGCCATACAGCCGAGCCGCAGCATAATCCTTGGCTCCAACAAAGGCCCCAATAATGATAGTAAGGGAGAGGGAAAAACTAAGAGGCACCATATAGAGCAGATTCGTAAAGCTCATGGCGGCTTGGTTTGCCGCAACCGTCACAGTCCCAAACCTTGATACAAAAAGACATTCCACGCCAAAGATGCTCGTTTCAAGGAAGATTGCAACACCCATGGGAATCCCCACGCGCAGATGCTCCCGCAGGTGACTGAAGGAAAAACCTGTACGATCAAAGACGCGGAAACTACGAAAGACGCCCAGATGCGTAACCAAAAAAGAAAAGGACAGAAAGAGCAGCCAGCAGGTAATGGCCGTTCCCACACCCGCTCCAGCGCCGCCCATACGGGGCAATCCCAGCTTTCCAAAGATAAAAAGGTAGTTCATGAAGCAGTTGACCGGCATGGTAAGAAGAAAAAGCCGCATGGTGAGCTGCGTATACCCCATGGTATCGACAAAAGAGCGCAGGATACTGGCTCCAAATAAGGGTACAATGCCCATGGCCACGTAGCTTAGATAGTTATGGCTTACAACCTCGACCGAGCTTTCAAGATTCATTAATGACAGGACCTTATCAAGCTGCAGAATACCCACGCTGATGATGCTCACGCTGAGGATCAAGGCAAGCATCAGCCCACTGAAGACCGCGCCGGAAATCTTTTCATAGGCTTTTGCACCGCGGTAGTTGGCAACAATCGGCGTCAAGGCCTGGAGGATGCCATTGAGTCCTGTGAAAATAGGCATCCAAATATTGGCTCCGATGGCAACCCCGGCGAGTTCGGCCGTGCCCGCGTGACCACTCATGATTGTATCGGCGAGGTTCATCCCCGTGATGGCAAGCTGGGTAATCAGGATTGGCACCATCACTTCCAGGATTTTTTTCATCCGTCTTCCAAAGGACGGGGTCACGTTTTCTTGCATCAGCATACACTCCTTACAAATAAACCAAGGGAGGAACCGGCGGCGGGTGGTCCCGCCACTTGGCTCCTCCCCAATTGATAACAGGCTGAGGAAGTATGTGCCTTAAAGGGAAGGCATATACTTAAGATGCCGCTCCACATAGTTGTACATCACATAATTTGCCAGGGCGTCCTTTTCCTCCCGATCCGGTGTTGGCTCGTCCAACGTGGAAACAAAGGATAAGTCGGCGGAATAGTAATAGGCTTTACCGCCAAAATAGCCCAAGGCATAGGGATGATCCGTAGGCTGCAGGAGATTTCTCCCCATGAATTCTTCCGGTACGGGGACGCCCATGAGCGCAAGGAGCGTCGGAGCCAGGTCTTCCTGGCTGCCATAATCCGTACTTTCGAGATTTTTCAACGGTTCCAGATTCTTACTCACAAAGATAAGAGGAATCGGCGCCACGCTCTTCTTGTCCTGCGGCTTTTGGACAAGGGTCTTATATTCCCCACCCGAATGGGGATTATGGTCGCTTGTAATCACAAAAAGGGTCCGATCATCCATGAGTCCTTCCTTTTCCGCTTCCTCAAAGAAATGCTTCACGGTCTGATCTACCCAATACATGCCGCACACGGTTACCGTGCCTTGGGTTCGCACGGACTCAGGCATGTTTTCGTAAGTAATCCCATAATAGGGATAAGGTTGGTGCATATCAAGGGTCTTCGTGACAACAAGGAATGACTGACCGCGGCTTTTCTTTAAAAAGCGCAGCATGTTGTCATACATGACATCGTTATGAAAACCCCAGCCACTTGCTCCAGAGTAGCCTTCTTTGGCAATATCTTCCTTAGCAAAATAGTGAGCCATACCAAACTGTTCTGGATACTCGCGGTACTCATTATTGTAGTAGCGGCTTGATGCACTGAAAAATGTCCCCGGAATCCCCGCTTTTTCAAGGGAACGAAACAGTGACGGCTGGTGGGTCCCCGGCAGGTCACCATCATAGATGAGCTGACTGCGGAATGTCGCATTAAGGCCCTGTGTCGTCGGAACTGCCGATGAGTAGTAGTGGTCAAGGTGCGGATACTTTTCGACAAGCAAGTCCAGATAAGGCGTCGTTTCCTTGGGGATCGCGGGATTATAGTAATGGAGATAATCCCGATGGACGGACTCAAAGATGATCATGACAATTCGGTCATAAGCAGGTTTATCTCGAACAATGACTGGTGTTTTAGGCAGGATGCCCAGACGTTTCAAGATGGTACGATCCTTATCGGTCAGTTCCCGTTTCTTATATTCACTGGGATCGTGAACAACCTTATCGGTCTTGAAAAAGGCTTTTTGGAAAAAGTTCACGTTCACAGGGTATGCCACAGCATCCCGTGTCGTTTTTCGGTTCTTTTCCAAATCCACTTCAAGATCAAGGCCCGGCACGAGGTCAAGGCCATGATAGACGCCTTCACGGCACAAAAGATAGGTCAGGTTAAGACCCAAGGCAAAAACAGCAACGCACAGGAGCGACCAAGGCAGGTTAGGCTTGCGTCGCTGGGGGCGATCGACACGGAAAAGGGCAGCAAGCACGATAAGAAGCAGGGCGCCAAGAACCAGCTTCCAAGAATCCGTCGTTGACAGGACGCCTATGGCCGCATAATAATTGAGGTTCTCAAAAAGAACACTCTCTACATGCATGCTCGTATTCCAGAAGTAGACTGCATCCCCCAACATAATGAAGGCTGTTACAAAATAAACAAGGAAATAAAATGCCTTCATTCCCCGATTGGGGTAATGGTGATAGACCATGGCCGTTACCAAAAGGACAACGATATTGTTAAAAAGACCGGCAAGAATTGAAAGGACCGTCATAAATCCCCAGTCAAGCTCAACATAGGTCACCATGAAGAGGGCGTCCAAAAGATACAGCACGCCAATGACCACGACGGGGAAATAGCGCCGGGCCCGATCCTTGATCCGGTGCTTCTTAAGATAAAGGAGTGAGCCCGTCCCAAGAAGCAGAAAATCCCGCAGAAAGTGATTCAAAGTTCGGTACCAGCATTCAGCCAGAGGAAAAGGCGAAATGGCTTTCAGATCATTCCAGCATAAAAAGTATTCCAGACCCAAAATAAGAAGGGCCGGAAGAATGAGCGCAAGCTTCTTTTTCACAATGCCTCCCTAGGAAATAAAATTAAGCGGAGTCGGTAGGAGGGAAATGGAAAGGGGCGACGTTGCTACGCTATCCCCATCCAATTCGGCCGCAAAGTTCTTCACGTTGCAGCGAATCTGGACCTCCTGGGCCTTACAGATTTCGACCGATTTATCCAAGGAGAGCATATCGGCCGCAATGAGCGCTGTGTAGCGCAGGAAGTCGACACAACGGTCCTTTTTAAATAAGATGACATATAGTGCAGGATTGGATAAGGAGCCCCCGTTAACAAGAGAGAAACGGCCTGCATAGTAACGGCTCTTTGTGACGATAACGGAACTGGCCGCCCGCCATACGCCATCACCGTCAATCATAACCTCAAACTTATACTTCCACGGATGCAGCAGCATTTCATTCCCCGCCACAAGGCCGCTCTGGCGCACATAGGCAAGGGTTGAAAGAAGCTTTTTTTCTTTGGGCGTGACCATATCGACGACGAGGGAATCAACGCCGATGCCGGCCACAGTCAGAAAAATCCGGTCATTGGCCTTTCCTAGCCAGACTGGAGCCGTAATGCCCTTTTCAACGCGCATGAGCCAACTTGTGGCATCGGTTTTCTGGGCCAGTTCCTTGGCAACAAGGTTCACCGTACCAGCAGGGTAGATACTCACATAGGGCATATAGTCCCGTTCAACGAGTACTTCTGAAATGGCGCGCAGTGTACCATCGCCGCCAGCAATGATGATCCAATCGACTTGTTCATCGCAGGCCTTACGTGCCACGATTTGAGCATCGTTGAAGGTGTTGATGCGGTAATAGGAAAAGGCAGCCGGTCCATACATCGCGATAAACTCGTCGGCAAGGCGCTCCACACTGCGGTGCATGGCAGCAAAGAAAGTCTGCTTACCCGCATTGTGGTTATGGACGAGATATACTTTTTTGAATGACTTGATATCAACTTTTTTTCGAAACATCATGAACCCACCCTTTTTAGTGAGACGGGAGCTGTGGGAGCCGCCGTCTTATGAATAGATCCATTTTTTTCTGGATAGATAGTTCCAAATGGTCACAAGTGCCGATGCAAGGATCTTACTCGGCATGACGCTGCCGCCTAGGGCACCGACGAAAAGGCGCATCAAAAGAAGGTTCAGCAAAAGACCCAGGGTCGATACAATAAGGACCAGGGAAAACTCCTTTTTTCTGCTGTAGCGGACGCCACTGTCAAAAACAAAGCAATTGGTCGCAATATAGTGGCAGACCGTGGAACAAAGATAAGCAAGGCCTGTTGACAAAAGATAATTGAGACCGAGGCGCACGGCAAATAAATACACCAAGGCCCATTCAAAAAGGGCCGCCGTCCCGCCAATCACAAGATAGCACAGGATTCGTACCCTTTCATTTTCTGATTTACTAAATGCCATCGCTTAGTGCCCCATGAGCTGATAAAGCAGCAGGAGAATGACGCCGGGAATTCCAAAGAATCCCGCCACCAAAGCAGAAACAGCACCAATTTCAAGATGCAGACCGACAATTCCCCCTACCAGATTGAACAGCCAAAGAAGGATCATGCCAACAACCCCGTTCCACAAAAGCTTGAGGGAAAGGGAAAAGATATTGACGACTATCAGAAGAATGACAAGGGCCGCAAGGCCAAACACCCAAACTTCCATAACTACGTACCGCCTTTCTTCACATCCTAAGGGACAATCAAAGTTCCCGACGGTTTTCCAGGGCCTTGTAAAGCGTCAATTCATCGGCATATTCAAGGTCCCCACCCATGGGGAGGCCGTGGGCAATGCGGCTGACCTTGATGCCCAAGGGACGGATGAGACTCGCCAGATAGGCTGCTGTTGCCTCCCCCTCCACATCGGAATTGGTTGCAAGGATCACTTCGTGTACCGAACCGTCCTGCAAACGGCGCATGAGTTCGCGGATCTTCAGCTGGTCAGGGCCCACGCCATCAAGGGGGGACAGAACGCCATGAAGGACGTGGTACACCCCTTCAAAACCCTTTGTCCGTTCCATAGCCGCTACATCCTGCGGTTCTTCAACGACACAGATGAGCCCATGGTCCCGCTTTTCATCCTCACAAATTTCGCACCGTGTGCCTTCACAAAGATTGAAACAGGACGCACAGAGATGGACCTGATCCTTGACAGCAACCAGCGCCGCTGCCAGAGCTTCCACATCGCTTCGTTTCATATCAAGGACGTGGTAGGAAAGACGCAGCGCCGATTTGGAGCCAATCCCCGGCAATTTGCGCAGCTGCTCATGAAGCCGGGCCAGAGGTTTGATCATGCGCATAGTGTTCTCAGTACATCCCCGGCAGCTTCATGCCGCCCGTTACTTTGCCCATTTCCTTTTCTGTCATTTCATCAACCTTCTTCATTGCTTCGTTGACAGCTGTTACGATGAGATCTTGGAGCATTTCTACATCATCTGGATCGACAGCTTCAGGCGAAATGGCAAGGCTTACGACATTCTTGCTGCCATTTACAACAACCTTGACTGCCTCCCCGCCTGCCGTGGCTTCCACGGTGCGTTCCTTGAGTTCATCCTGGAGTTTCAGCATCTCACTTTGCATCTTCTGGACTTTTTTCAGCATGCCCTGCATACCATTCATTCCCATTCCGCCTTTAAACATTGTTCATTCCTCCTATTGATTCGAATCATCTTTTACAAGGCTTCCGCCAAAGACCATCATGGCCCGTTTGACGGTTTCAGGAAGTTCGTCGTCTTCTTTGGGAAGGGGCGCTTCCTTGGGCGGCGCAGGCGGCGCCGCCTTATGCTGGGGGCGGGAAGCCACGCGAGGCGCAGTTTTCCTTGCCGCTTCCATTTGTTTTTCGCTGGCCTGTTCGACCGCAAATTCGAAATTCTGCCCTGTCCCCGCCTTTAAGATGGCAAGGACCTCGTCCCTTAGATCATTGCGTTCAAGGCGGTCCTTGGCCAATTGCGTTGCCGTCCCCACCGTGAGCCTTTTGCCATCAAAGTCAAGGGGAGTTGCCTCCCGCGCATAGGCAAAAAAGCCCATCTTATGACGCTGTTTGAGACCCTGCAGAACGCCATTCCAGAGTCGCTGGGCCCCTGCTAGATCAGAAGGCTGACGGGGAGCGTCCGTTTTTTCTTCAAAGGGCGGAGTAAAAGAGGCACCCTCGGCTTCCATTTTCTGGCCCGCTCGCTGCGGTACAGCGGATGCCTGCTTTTCAAAAGAAGCTTCTTGCCGTTTTTCCAAAGGAATGGCAGCAGGCCCTTCTGCAGAGGGAAAAGAAGCTTCTTTCTGAGTTACAGAAGGCATGTCCGGTGCCGTTGCCATCGGGGAAGCATAAGCCGCTTCCTGCGTCTTGCTCCTTTTTTCCCTTGGCGGCTCAAATGCGGGTGATACGGCTGGAGCACCGCCTGCCATGAGGTGGGTGACTTTCCCTTCAAGTGTCTCAATGCGGGACAGAAGTGCCGCAGGACTCTCCCCTTCGCCGCGGCAGAGATCATAAAGACAAATCTCTGCGACAATCTTTGACCGCAGGGAACGCTTCACATCAAGGGAGGCCTCATGGATACGCGCTGTTGCAGCAAGAATGCGGCTGCGCGTAAAAAGCGGTTCCACAGTTTTGAGATTTTCCGCTGTATCGGTCAAGTAAATCTCCTGATACGCCGGATCAGCCTGATAAAGGAGCAGGGCTCGCATATATTCGAGGAGCTCTGTCAGGACCTGGGTGACATCTTTTCCATCGTCCATGAGCTGATTGAGGAGATCCAAGGCAGCAGGCAGATCGCGGCGGCCAATTTTCTCTACCAAGGCCCGCATCGTATCGCGCCCGGCAATACCAAGGACCTGCCGCACCGTTTCAGCTGTCACGGGATTAGCCATGATACTGCATTGATCCAGAAGACCAACGGCATCGCGCATGCCCCCATCGGCCTGAATGGCCATAAGACGCAGGGCATCCGGTTCCGCATTGATATTGCTGCCTTCTGCTACTTTTTGCAGGTGGGCAGCAATATCGTCGACCGTAACGCGGCGAAAATCAAAACGCTGACACCGGGAATGGATGGTCGTCGGGATCTTCTGCGGCTCCGTTGTCGCAAGGATAAAGACGACATGCTCTGGAGGCTCTTCAAGGGTCTTTAACAGGGCATTGAATGCGTCTGCCGTGATCATATGCACTTCGTCGATAATATAGACCTTGTAACGGCTGGAAACAGGTGCAAAATGGACCTGTTCCCGAAGCTTCCGGATCTCATCAATTCCGCGGTTGCTGGCCGCGTCGATTTCAATGACATCGGCACTGGTACCTTCCGTAATTTCCCGACAATGATCGCAAGTATTGCAAGGATGGGGCGTTGGCCCCTTCTCACAGTTCAGGGCCTTAGCAAGGATCCGCGCCGTACTCGTCTTACCCGTACCGCGAGGGCCTGTAAACAGGTAAGCATGGGAAATGCGCCCCGACTCAAGTGCGTTCGTGAGCGCTTTCCTGATGTGTTCCTGCCCCACGAGGCCATCAAAATCCTGGGGTCTCCAAGTACGATATAATGCGACGTAAGACATGGAATCCATCCTTTCTCTCTGTTGTACCATGGTATTATACCTTGTTTCCATAAAAAAATTCAACTTATTTCTTGACAACGGCATGAATATCCTTTATACTAAAACACGCAGTCATTTTTAAAGACTGCATACAATCGAAAAGCTTTGCCTAAGCATTTCAACCTGGAGAGTTGTCCGAGTGGTTGAAGGAGCACGCCTGGAAAGCGTGTATACGGGATAACCGTATCGAGGGTTCGAATCCCTCACTCTCCGCCATTTAAGAATCCGCCGCAGCATGCGGCTTTTCTTTTAAGTACGCTTTTATTTTTTGGATGGACCATAGGGATAGGTCCTGCGCAATGAAGTCCTGTGAACCTTGTCAGGTCCGGAAGGAAGCAGCAATAAGCAGACCGCTTCGTGTGCCGCAGGAGTGCCTGTTCCTGTGGCCCATCGAGAAAATAAGGACGGGAAAGTCCCGCTGGGAAACGAAAAGTCTCCCAGCGGGACTTTTTTGCCGTGGAGGAAAAATGGCGGTCAGGCAATCCATTCAGGAAGAGTCCAGAATGCTGTCTCGAGACGCCGGCTCTGGCTGCCAAGCAAAAGACGTAAAGGTGCCTGCAATGCTGTGATGCCATGGTGCGAAAAGACCGCAGGGGAAAAGACCTTAAGGCCTTCGTGTTGTAACCCACAATTTTTAAACTCACAACTGAACTATCCTGTCCCCAAACGTGAGACGGTCCATCGTACGCTACAACGTGAGCCCCTTGCCTCAGGTCGACCTTTTCTAAAGCAAGTGGCTCAGGTCCTGCATCAAATCAGCCCGATTTTTGAGCCGGCCTCAATATCTTGCAATGACCTTCCCCGGATTGAGTACATCCAAAGGATCCAAGGCCTTCTTGATGGCTGTCATCATGAACATCTGCCCAGGGTCCGTCAAACGCTCGAGCTGTCCTACTTTCTTTGCCCCAATTCCATGTTCACCGGAAAGAAGGCCGTCATGGGCATAGACATAGGCATAGGCCTTTTCATGGAAGGATGAAAGGGTTTCCTCCCAAGCTTCATCGCTGAGCTCCCCTTTAAGTATATTAAAGTGCAGGTTCCCATCTCCCGCATGAGCTAAGGTAAAGACGCGGAAAGGATAGGTTGCGGCAAGTTCCGACAGATCCATGATGGCATCTGAAATCTTATCCAACGGAAAGACAAAATCGTCACTGGTACTGACGCGGCTTAGGATTCTCGTCGCTTCAAGACAATTTTTGCGGATTGTCCACACCCGGTCATCAGCAAGGGACACTTCCACGGCACCATGCGCCTGAGCCAGCTCATCGACCTTTATGAGCTTTTTATCCATCTCATCTTCATCAAAGGTTTCGAGGGTCAAAATAACGTAGCAGCCGTCGTCATAATGACTGAGTCGAATCTTTGAATAGTCGCTGGAAGCCTGCACAAAACCATGATCCATGAATTCAACACTCGTCGGGTCAAGCCCAGCTTTTAAAAGAATGGGAACAAGGCTCGTGGCCTTCCGTGGATCTGTGAAGACAAGAAGGACGTCCGACCGGTAGGGGGCAATGGGCAGCAGTTTCAGCGTTGCTTTTGTAATGACGCCAAGGGTCCCTTCGCTCCCAAGAACGAGCTGATCAAGACAGAAACCAGTTGTATTTTTCTTCGTTCGGGCCCCCAGGTGTGCAATCTCGCCCGTGGGCAGGACCACTTCGATGGCATGGACCTGACTGCGCGTCGTGCCGTAGCGAACGGCCTTATCGCCACCGGCGTTTGTCGCAAGGTTGCCGCCAATGAGGCAGCTGTCGGCGCTGCACGGATCACCGGCATAAAAGAGACCTTCCTTCTTGGCCGCTTCCTGCACATCGAGGGTCCTAGCCCCAGCTTCGACAACCATATACATACCATCCGGGTTTACTTCCAAGATGCGGTTCATGCGCTCCATGAGCATGACAATGCCACCGCAGACAGCAATGGCTCCGTCGGAGACGCTGGTCCCGCCGGAGCGGGGTGTTACGGAAAAATGGCGCTTGTTGGCAAGTTTCATGATGGCCGCCACTTCTTCCGTACTTCCTGGCGCTGCAACAGCTTCCGGCACATGGAAGAACCGGGAATCTGTCTCTTGATCCGTTTGATACGTTTCGAGGGTCTCCGGCGTCGTGAGGACATATTTTTCGCCTACAATGGCTTTTAGTTCTTCAATTGTACTTTCTGTTAATTTTTCATAGTGCTCCATACTGCTTTCCTACCTTCCTGATGCAAAAAAGGGCCCGCCTTTCTGCAGAAAAAGAAGCGGAACCCGTGTGTGAACCTAGTGGGCTTACGCCCTTTTTCCTAAAAACGATTGTTTTCGTAATGCTTGATGGTATACGTGTAGGTGTACTTTCTGGGAACACGCGTTGACAAAAGACACATGAGCTCATAGGGTATGGTTCCCACCCACTTAGCCAATTGGTCAAGGGAAACACCACCCGGCCCAAAGATAACCGCTTCATCCCCCTTATGGACACCCGGCACATTCGTCACGTCAACCATAAACTGGTCCATACAGATGCGACCCACAACAGGAGCCTTATAACCACGGATCGTAATATAGCCACGGTTTGACAGGGCGCGGGAATAGCCATCAGCATAGCCCAAGGGAATCGTAGCTACCTTCATGGGTGCTTTCGTCTCGTAGGTACAGCCATAACCGATCTTCTCACCGGCTGGAACATCCTTCACAAAGACGACTTCTGCCTTGAGGCTGAGGGCCGGTTTTAGGTCAAGACAGCGTTCTACGTCGTCCGATGGCCACAGTCCATAAAGGGTGATGCCCTGACGGACCATGTCACATTCTGTATGCTTCATCTCCGTGATACCAGCGCTGTTATCGATGTGGACCAAGGGAATCTGGATGCCTCGGTCCTTGATAGCGCGGTCAGCTTCCATGAATTTTCGATATTGGCTTTCAGCAAAACTTTTATCCATTTCATCGGCGCTGGCAAAATGGGAAAACATCCCTTCAAGCTCCACATGGGGCAGCTTGCTGATGGCCTCAGCAAGATCGGCCGCTTCTTCAGGACGGCAGCCGATCCGGTTCATCCCCGTATCGACAGCCAGGTGGACCTTGGCCACCTTGTTTTCCTGCAGGGCTGCTGCCGAAAGCTCCTGGGCCACGGCAAGATCATAGACCGTTTGGGTGATGTTATAGTCCACAAGGGCCTTTTCATGTTCTTCCGTCATGGTCCCCAAAATGAGGATAGGCGCCATGATACCAGCTTCGCGAAGCTCCAGGGCTTCCTGTGTCATGGACACCGCCAGATAATTGACGCCTGCCGCCAGGGCTGCCGTTGCAACGGGCACGGCTCCGTGGCCATAGGCATCAGCTTTGACAACCGCGCAGATTTTTGTCCCCGGTTTGAGGACTTTGCGCGTGACCTGTACGTTATGGGCAATGGCCGACAGATCGACTTCGGCCCAAACATTCCTCGCTCTCATAAAACGCCACCGTTTCCTTAAAATTTACGGGAATTGTTCCCCGGCCCTTTTTTAGAAAAGGGCTATACGCCTTTATCATACTCTTTCCCTTTTTGTTTGGCAACGAAAATTCCAAGGGGGCCTTGCTTTTTTCAGGTCTATTCAAGATGACTTTGTAACAGATTGTACAAGATATCCTTTTCCTACGGAATTTCTCCCCTTGCTCCTTGACGGACCTTTCCATGCATGCTAAAATTTTTCCAATTTCATAGTAAAATGCGATGAAAGGAAGAGTACTTTTTATTGTCTGGTTCCAGAGAACTCCCGCACCGGTGAAAGGGAGTGCAGATGAGAAAAGGAAGATGGTCCTGGAGCTGATTGGCTGAAATCACAGTAGGCCGTACGGATGTGCCCGTTATTGCACTGGGGAATCCGGCTTTGGCCGCGTTTCCAAGAGACCTTGCCCAACAGCAAGGTAAAGCTGGGTGGTACCACGATGCTTTCGTCCCTGCAGGGAGGAAGGCTTTTTTTATTGCAGGAAAGGAGTTTTTGTCATGCCCATTAAAATTGACGGCGGCCTGTCCGCTGTAAACCGTCTCCGTGAAGAAGGAATCGTCACCATTGGAAAAGACCGTGCCATGACGCAGGATATCCGGCCCTTGAAGATCCTGATTCTTAACCTCATGCCCCTTAAAAAGCCGACGGAACTGCAGCTCCTGCGCCTATTGGGCAACTCCCCTATCCAAATCGAGATTGATTTCTGCCGCCCTGTGTCCCGCGTCAGTACGCACACGGATAATTCCTATTTAGACCGAGTCTATCTTGAATGGAATGACATCAAGGACCGCTATTATGATGGCTTCATCATCACCGGCGCACCAGTCGAAAAGATTGACTTTGAAGATGTTGAATACTGGCCTGAACTTGTCCAGTACTTTGAGTGGGCCCGGAGCCATGTCTTTTCTGTTCTCCACTATTGTTGGGGCGCCCAAGCTGGGTTATACTATTACTACAATATACCAAAGATCATGCTCCCCAAAAAGCTCTACGGCATCTATCCCTATGGACTTACGACAAACTTCCATCCGCTCCTGCGCGGCTTTGATGACCGCTACTTCATTCCCCAATCGCGTTATACCCGTGTCGATGACAATAAGATCGACGCTGACCCGCGCCTTGAAGTGTTGAGCCGCAGCGCCGAAAACGGCATCAACATCTGCAGTACGAGCGACATGCGCCATATCTTTGTCATGGGCCATTTTGAATATGACCGAAATTCCCTGCAGGATGAATTCATCCGTGACAAAAACAAGGGCCTTGACCCGGAGCAGCCGAAATTTTACTATCCCGACAATGACAGCAGTGAGCAGCCCTGCTTCAAATGGTGCAGCTATGCTCACCTGTTTTACACCAATTGGGTCAATATGGTCTATCAGGAAACGCCCTATGACCTGCTGCAGCTGACCCGGAAAGAATAGGAATCCTACCATGGAGCTTGCAACAGACGAAGAAAAGATGTATATGGAAGAAGCCCTGAAGGAAGCAGCCTTGGCCGCTCTTGAAGGGGAAATTCCCGTAGGGGCCATTCTCGTCCAGGATGGACGCGTCATTGCCCGGAACCATAACCGGCGGGAAAGAGCGCATGATGCCACGGCCCATGCAGAAATCCTTGTCATCCGGGAAGCCTGTGAAAAGCTCCGGCGCTGGCGCCTAGCTGACTCCACCCTTTATGTGACCATGGAACCCTGCCCCATGTGCGCCGGTGCCATCTATAATGCCCGGATCGGACGCGTTGTCTTTGGGGCGAGCGACAGCGTAGCCGGAGCCTGTGGGAGCCTCTTCCAGATTCCCCTCCACCCCAGTCTCCATGCAAATACCATCATCAAAGCCGGTATCGAAGCAGAGCGCTGTAAAAAAATTTTGCAGGAATTTTTTACACGGCGCCGTTAATATGATATAATAGCCTAGTCTGCGGATGGGTGTCCGAGTGGTCGAAGGTGCTTGACTCGAAATCAAGTATACCGCAAGGTATCGTGGGTTCGAATCCCACCCCATCCGCCATTTATTTTATTGAAATGGAATATAGTGGATTGTAGCGAAAACGCTGATAAAACCTAGCTTTGAAGGACTAGGAAGCGACAAAGCGTAACATACCATGGCGGGATTCATTCCCCCTTTCTTCCCCCTCTTGTAGAAAATACCTCCTTTACCATACGAAAAAGGGGAAAAATCCCCGCAAACAGGCTTTAATGCTTGCTTGCGGGGATTTTTTATGTCTAAAAATGCACCTTTACGCCGCCCATGATGGTACCCTTACTCCCTGCTACCCAGCCGCCGACGTGACCTTTGACGGGGAACCCGACCATGCCAGCGGGCTGTCCGTGCTTGTCTACGCCAACACCAAGCTCCCAGCGGCGGGTATTGTCAATGGTGGGAACTTTAATATCAATGCTTGCCTTGGACTGCTGTTCCAAGGCAATTTTGTTTTTGCCAAGGACGTACTTTTCTGAGTCTGATTTTTTGAAAGTTTGTTCTTTCCCATTAACCTTTACGGTTAATTCTTGTTTCGGAATGGACACATCCACATCCGAATCCCTTTCACTCTCCTTTGGTACGTACCGAACTACAGTTTTCGTTTCTGTCTCGGTTTTTGCTGTCACACTTTCGTTTTGAACGGTTTTAGGCGTGGGACACTTGTGACTTATTGTACGCCAGCTAAAACCAGCCAGAAAGCCAATAACAAAGCATACGATGGTGTATGCGAAAAATCGCAGTTTGATACGAGTCTGAACGCTAATCATAGTAGTTTCCTTCGTTGTCGTAGTGATTTTGATACCATAAAGCCTTGCCACGGATAGTCTGTAGCTGGCTATACAGGTTGTCACCCGGACAAGCGGTTGCCATTAAATCCCGGTGTCCGACTACCGTATCGGTGTCAATGTCAATGCCGTATTCATCTGCCAACCAAGCAACAAGGGTAGCGCAGGATTCAATCTGTTGCGGTGTTGGCTCTGCTACCTCGAAGTTGCCGCAAACGTGAATACCAACGGAACGGTTATTGAATCCATAGGCATGAGCGCCTATGGTATCCATGGGACGCCCAAGCTCAATGGCACCGTCTTTGCGAATGACAAAGTGGTAGCCGATTCCTGCCCAACCTTGTGCAAGATGTGATTCATGAATCTCTTCTGCACTTAAATCATCATCCGCAGGATTCCCAGTGTGATGAATCACAATTAAATCTGTTCTTCCACGCTCCATGAGTGGTTCAAACATTAGCCCATAGTCAACGAATGTTGGTGTTATCATCTATCTTCTCCTTTCTGTCCCAGTCATCTGGGACGCCGTTCCCGTCATCGTCTATTAAACTTTTCCCGATAAATCCCACGGCGGCAATGAAACTTGCTCCTGTGAGTGTCTGTAGCAAGCTATTCATGGCTCCTAAGTCAATCTTCCCACTATGGGCTAACCATAGCCAGCCGCCAATGTACAGGCAGACACTCCCGATGATTAGAAGCATGAGAATGATTATCAAAGCCCGTGGCAACCCTTTAACCTTCATTCTTCCCATGCCGCCCATAATACGTAACAGTGCCTTTTGTAACTCCTTCACTTTCTCACTTCCTCTGCCATGTGGAGGACAGCGTCATGTTTTGCCGTCATAACGCCGTTGTCTGCCAGTTTTTCGTAAACTCCATACATTTCTTCAAATACTTGTTTTTCTTCAGCAGTCGGAGCGATTTGCTTGAACCGGATGTACATATCGTTTAGGGACGCACGCAAGATAAGTTGCATCCCCTTCCGAATTGCTCGCAGTCCTGTAACGTAAGCCACGATGTAGCCGATAAGCCCGCCCACGGCAAGGCTTACTACGGTGCTTAATCCCTCGATGATGATGTCGTTCATGTGTAATCTCCTTGTTTACAATTTCATAATAAATGCCAATGTGTAGTACGGTGGCATATTGTTGTGCGGCTGGTTTTTCCCGAATTCGAGGTGCAAAACATCCGTATTAGCGGTGGCCCGTGGTCCTAGTTGCATAGTGGCGGTCCATTTTCCACCAGCAAATTGTTTAAGCGAAAAGGCTCCAGATTGCGCTGGATCATCGTTTAAATTGCCCACAATATTTGTGTCCCCGTCTATCAACCGGAACTGGGCATCGCCTGTAATCTTCGGTAATTCGGCTTCCGTCAGTTTGTGGCTCGCTTCCCCACCCGTAGCCCCGCTGTTCGTCCCGTCCCCGCCGTAGATGAAGCGGTTTCGCAAGTCTGGTGTGCCGTTTGTGCCGTCGCACAAGTGCCACTCACGGTCAACCAGCCCCGTATTTTTATTGACCGGGTATCCGTCCTTAAATGCCCCGGAGAACGATGTTACAGTTCCGGGTAATACCCCCCCCGATTTTGTAACTACGAATTTACAAGTTCCGTCTGTAATTGGTGCCATGTGTTATTCCTCCCTTGTGGCTACTTGCAATTCACATTCTCTAAAATAAATACAGCCGTAGAGAATCGTTTCTCCGGCCTTCACCCAGATAGGGCCGGGGCAAATATCTCTTGCGCCGTTGCCGTTCACTCTGGACTCTTTGGCTCTGGTATCATTAATTCTCATAAATGCCGAACCCGTTCCATCTTTAGAACCCGAACAATACATACTGTACCATCCAGATTCTTTCGCTGTATATGTAAAATTGTTCCACGTGGAATCATTGGAAATCTTATTGTCAGCTACAACTTTAAATTGTGTCCCATTGACAGCTACATCGCCGCTGTTAAGCAGGTCGGTAATCGCCTGTTTGATTAATGCGTTAACCTTGTCTGTTGTTGGCAGTGCTTCCAGCCGCTTCTCCATGTCAACCATGGACAGCGTGTTCCCCGTCATGGTTCCGTCTGTAAATTCACTCATGTTTACTCCTTTACGCGAAGCAGATATATGCTCGCACGGTATAGGTTAACGGGGTTACGGTGGTGGACTTGCCGTAGATGGCGGACGAACGGGAAGCATCGAACAATGCCGTGCCGTCAGTTTTACCGCCAACTGCAGTATTACCTTCCTTGGGTCCACCACTATAAAATGCGCCTTCATATACATAAGTTTCACCGTTGCCAACTCTCCCCGTTATGTTCGGTAATCCTGCATCCACCATCTGCCCCGGCGTGCTGTCCGCTCTCAGATACCGTCCGTTAAGGTTCGGCAGCGTCGCCGTCCCCAGATAGTCCACCAGCCGTTTATATTTATCCCTGTCAATCGTTTGCCCGTCCAACGGCAACAGGTATTCATGTTCTCCCGTCTTTGTCGTCGGCTTATAGACAATGTCACCCATACTGTGCTTGCTCAGTGTATCATTGATGTAAAACGTTACAGTTCCATCACTAATTACCCCCCCCAATGTTACTTTTAATCGTTGCCCAGTCCGGCTCTGTGCTACCCGTCGTTCCCGCTTGCGTAACGACAATCACGCACCCCGGTGGAAGGCTGGGAGAGGTCAGTACGTCGCCCACCTTGTAAGCCGTGTTGCGCTTAATCTGGTACGGAACACCTGCTTCCGTCTTGGTGGCGTACGTACTTTCTGCTTCGGTGCTGTTTAGCTTCTTGGCCAGCTCTGCCGTCACGGTCGATGCAAAGTTGGAATCGTTGCCCAGAGCCTTTGCCAGCTCGTTCAAGGTGTTAAGCTGGTCGGGTGCGCCGTTGACAAGGGCGGAGATGGATTTCGCCACGAACTCCGTGTTGGCAATGGCCTTACTACTGTTGCCCTCGTTAGCTGTGGGGACAGAGGTTTCGCCCGTGACGGTGAGGGATGTGGTGGAGACCTCGGTGGCAAAGGCTTCCTTCATCGTGGAGACCTCGGTGGCAAGGGCATCCTTTTCCTTCTTCGTCACATAGGTATCAGCAATGGAGTCAATCAAGGATTTATTTTGCGCCAAGTACTGAATCCACTGCTTCTCGGTGCCGACGAATCCATTCTTAAGTGCAATCTCGTAGGCACTCAAACCATTCACACCGTTAAGTCCGTCTTGACCGTTGGCACCGTCCCTTCCCCGTTCACCTTCAGGACCCTGTGGTCCCTGTGGTCCTGCCACACCTTGGGGGCCTCGTTTGCCCGTATCGCCCTTGTCACCTTTAGGACCTTGTGGTCCCATTGGCCCCTGGGGACCTTCGTCACCCTTTGGACCTTGTTCGCCCTTGAGTGACTTAAGCCATTCCTCCTCACTGCCGCTAAAGCCATTCTTTACGGCAACACTATATGCATCCTTGCCCTCGGGCCCACGGGGACCTAGAACCCCTTCCCCCGTCGTGGGGACGCCAAGCACAATGTCAGCGCACGGCGTCAGCGTCATGGTTAAGGATTCCCCTTCCCCCGTCGTGGGGACGCCAAGCTTTTCAGCCATTACACTACCTCCCTTGTTACATCTCCGATAACCTTACAAGTAAACGGGCCAAGCGTCGTTACCCTGCCTTCCTGTCTACACTCAATATCCCAAACGTAATTCCCCGGCTTGAGTTCCGCTGTGTCCTTGTGTTCAAAAGTGAACGCCTTTGTTTCTGCATCATATGGGACCTGCAAGGCATATTCGTTGGACTCAAGTCGCTTCCTGATGGAAAGAACCATTTCAGGGGCCTCTGCTTCTTCGCCTTGGCTGTTCACGATGGAAACCGTGAGGGTACCAGAGTCACCACGGATCATGGTCAGGAGTTTACTTTTTTGGTCAAACTTCATATTCCTGCTCCTTTCGTATCATGAGGGCCGACATCCGTCGGCCCGTATCTTACTCTAGTCTATCATTGATTCTTCCTGATTTTCTGCCGCATTTTCTGACGCTGTGCCTTGAACGGGTCTTTTGGCTCCTTCTTTGGTTTCGGCATCTTACGGTCAAGGATGATAGCCCTAATGAGTTCACCCACGTCCCGTTCTGACTCCTTGGACTCAAAGTATTGCAAGGCCACGCTTGCCCCGTCAATCAGCACGTCAGGCATACCAAGGAATCCTGTAAGCTTTCCCGTATCACGGAGGAGGTCGGAACGTTGCTTATTTCCCTGCCACCAATCAACCCCCGTGGATACACCCTTTACAAGGCGATTCAGGAGGTCAAAGGCGCTTGTCGCCCGCACGTTCTGCTTATATTTGGCCTTGGGGTCAAGGACCATGCTAATGAATGCCCTGGACAGATCACGGACCACTGGGACTGTTGCCGTCGTAGCTTCAAGGACCGTTTGCGCATATTTTTTTGCAAACCCTTCCTTGTCGTCGTCATTGCCACCAACGGATTCCATAGCCGTACGGATAGCCGTATCAACCATTGCGCCGCCCATGACGGTCAGGAGGAAATAATGCCCCATCGGGATGATGGCCTCTTTTTTGAGCCACCACAATTTAGTGGTTCTGCCGTACTTCTTGAGTGCAGCATTTTTCGCTGCATAGTATTTATTGGCCATGAGGTTATAGAGAGCATTCTGGAAGGTGTAGAACATCGTGAGGGCCTTTGCCATTTCACCACCCTTCTGGGCGGGGGAAAGATCCTTGATGTCGCCGCTTCCAATTACCTTGATAACGGCCCTATCACCCTCTGCAATGGCAGCTTCCTGCGCTTTCTCAACGGCAACACCTTCCTGCAGTTTTTCGTTTAAGACACGCTTGTAGGCAGCAAGCCACAGCGGGTATGCGAACATATTATCAGTTGCCCCGATCAGCTTGAATCCATTCTTTTGAATCGTGTCCATCATCTTGGCGGGACCAGGTTCAAGTTTCGCCGTCGTGATCGCTTCACGGATGTTGGCATCAAGGTGTTCGCTCCGTTCAGCCATGAAAGGGCTCATCCCGTTTACGAGGTCAAGGTTCTTTCTCGGCGCCTGCCAGAAGTCGCCCATAGCATGGACAAATTCCCCTGCTCCCATATAGGTCATGGCTACGGGGATGTTTGTGAAGTTCAGGAGCATCGTGGAAACACGGTAGGCAAGGATGGCTGTTGTGGTCCTCGTTCTCATGCTCCGCATCATCATCCCGAGGGGGTCCCTGTCAGGCTTTGGCGGGGCCCAGATGTCAGCAGCCCAGTTCTGCAGCGTCTTATATGCCTGCATCCCCATGAGGTCCTTCACCGTTGCCGCAAACTTCTTATTATTGATGATACGGGACACGTCAAGGGCCGTTTCCCTAAACGCTACATAATGGAGCATTTCCCCGCCCTTGCGGCTGATGGTGTCGAACGTGAGGGCAAGGGGGCGCCCCGTAACACGATCGGCACGGGCCTTTGTGAACCCTTTACCCTGCCCCATGCGCTTGGTCCCGGGTGCCATGCTGTTCAGGGCGTCCTGCGTTTCCATGTCCGCCGCCGCAACGGACTGTTCGACATCGTACACGATAGGAAAATAGCCACCCTTAAGTTCATACTGGCTCCCATCCCTTGTCGTCACTTTGACCTTGATTGTGCGGTCCTTCTTCAAGGGAATCCCCGTCGTCCGTTCCATGATGTCTGATTCCTCGTCAAAGTGTTCGCCCATCAGGTCCCAGATTTTTTCGACCGTTTCAAGGTCCTTCCTGTCAAGCTGTGCAAGGGCTTTGTAAAGCTCCCGTTCCACCCTGTCACGACGGGCGAAAATATCGGCTTCCTCACGGACCTCACGAAGCACACTGGGTTCATCGTCGGACAATTTTTCATTGTCAAGGATACGCATATAGGATTTTTCCGTTCCGCAATAGAGCGCAAGAACCATCAATTCTTCCTTGGTCACAAGCCGTTCTCCGAACTTATATGCCCGCTTGTTACGAACGTCGCTAAATTCCCCAGACGTGTAGGAGCTGAAAATGGAATCAAGTTTCCTTGCAAACTCGGCATTTAGTACAATTTCCTTGTTCGCTGCTTTCTGCACGCTGTCATACAGCCATTTTGTTGCTCGTCCTGTCTTGCCGTGGCCCAATGCATCGGCGTACCCGTCCATGCGTTGCATGATCGTGGCAGGCGTGACGAGTGTCCCAAAGGCGTTCCCGAAGAACTCGGCCGCATTGCGCACCTGCCTAACGACCTTGTCAGGAATCGTATTCCTGTCCACAGGTATCTTTTTGAGTTCAGGAACCACGTCCATATGCTCACAAAGTTCGTCGACAACATCCTTGAGTTTTGCCCTATCATTCACGACGTAGAGATTCTCACGGCGTGCGGACATCTTATACAAGGAGTCCATGAGTGTCGTGGCCTTGTCGAACTCATCTTGCGTCAAGCTGTCAATGCCCACATTGCCTTGTGCCGCTGACAACTGGATAAGCCATTGCGGCACGTCAACGGCAGGCTTTTCATCGAGGCCCCCGTCATCAAGGAGTTCGGCGAACGCTTGGGCAAGGGGCTTCACACCTTCGCCAGGCTCAACGGCATCCCTTTTCTTGATTCCCAGGACAAACGCTATATGTTCATACCAGTAACGGGCCTGAATGGGCATCCTGTGCGTACCCTTTTGGATGCGGGCAAGATTGTCCTTGACTTCCTCAACCGTCTTGAGCGTTGCTTCCTTGATGGCGCCAACCTCGGTTACCATGGCGGCATACATCAATTGTTCCGCTTTGGCATCCTTGGCGCCTTCCCAGTTCTCATCTGCCATCAGCTTGTAGACTTCATTTTGCTTCTGGCCCAATTTTCGGGTCCACAAGGCGACGTTAGAAGACTGCCTGAGAGGAAGCCCCGCAAGGGCGTTGCGTGCTGCTTCACGGCGTTCTGCAATGCTTCCAAGCACAAGGTCCCGTACAATCTTTATCCCCGTTTTCTGGCGTTCCGTTGCCTTGGGTCCTTCGACTGCTTCAATAGCCGTTGCAGCAATGGCCTGATATTCAAGCTCATGGAGCATCTCTTGGTATTTGGACTTTTTGATGGCTTCACTTGCCATTTCCTCAATGGCCTTGGGATCCATCCGGTCCGCATAGAGGTCCTTCTTGAACTTTTCTACTTCCGTAGCAAGGGCCGCATCAAGGGAGCCGCCTGCCTCCTTCACAGCCGCTTCATATTCGTCCGGCGTGAAGTTATAGTACTGCAATACGCTTAGGTCCCCGCCTGCCGCCTTGATGGCATCATGGGCCTGCCACAACGGGCTTGCGGCAAGGTCTTCCCTCGTTGCATCCGTGAATCCCTTTACGATTTCATTTCTGTCAGTAGCGTCTTTTTCAGCGATGTCGGCCATGACCTTCTGCATGACCTTGGCCTTTGCTTCCTCACGGGTAGCAGTCGCCCATTGCTTCCAGCGCTTCTTGACGTTTGCACTGGCGCTTTTATAGCCGCCCGCCCTCACAAAATCATTAATTCCTTCCTCCTTGAGTTGGATTTCGATTTCCTCATCCGTTGCAATCATACGATCGAACACACGGGCTACGGTAGGAGAAGGCTTGCCCCCAAGAGCCTTGAAATCAGAATAAATCTTGGAAAGCCACTGTTTAAACCGGGTAAACACGCCGTTCAGTGCAGCCGTAGGGGCCTTGCCACTTCTGAGGTATGCCTCAAAGCCACGGGCGAATTTTTCGTGACCTTCCTTCTGGATTTTGAACCCCTTGGTCTTCGTCCAGCTTCGAATCCGTTGATAGTCCGCCTTGAACTGTTTTGTTGCGTTCTTACCTTGGGCAAGTTTTTCCATGTTGATGAGGTACCAATGGGCAGATTCGTGGATGAACGTCGAAGCATCAGCCTTTGGAAGGAGGCTAATAAGGCGCCCGTCAACCGTCGTTGCGCCTAAGATGTCGGTTTTGACGTCTTGATAATATTTATCAATAATTTTGACCGCTTTATCATCAAAGACAACGAAACAGCGACCATCCTGTCTCCCCGAATAGGTGATACCTGTTACCCCCGCTTCATTTAAAGCCCGAGATGCGTTTTCTGCGCCCTTGTACTCCTCAGAAATCTCATCGTAAACCTCTTTCCCAGACATTCCAATAGAATGAGGATCCATTCCCAATGATACAACGTCGCCCGCAAGCTCCTCGTTTCCGTGCAACGCTTTCACTAGCTTTTCCCATGTTTCGTCAGTTGGCAGTTCACTTGCGAACCTGTTCAGCACATCGGAAAGATAGTTTTTTATGGTTTCAACACCGGCGCTAGTACCGTGTTGCTTATCGTTAGAAATCGCACGATTATAAACGTTGGCAAGTTTCCCAGCCGTATAAGCACTGGCATAATGTAATTTGGAAAGTCCTTTTAAAACCCTCAATGGTTGTTTGAATAAAGGTGATTGTTCATCCAATAAGACGTCGTTTTCAGGGACGTTAACCTCATACAGTTTCCCGCCCCTTGTGACATTTACATTGTTAATTTTTTCGAGCAAATCAGCGGCTTGCGTGAAATCTATGTTTTGCTTTTTAACAGCCTCGTTTGCACTGTCAGTCCGTCTTTTAACCGTCTCACGTAATTCTTTTACAGCGGTGTCCTTGTTCCCTTTGCTGGCAATAAGCTGGTTTAACGCATAGTCAAGGGGGCTCCCTTCTGCAACGGCTTCGTTATTTGCAACAAACGTGCCATCTTCATGCTGGGTATAACGTTTTCCATCCAGGTCAATGGCCAATCCTTTCCATCCAAAAGTGTCTTTGTATGCTTCAGAAATTTTCCGATTTTCCGCATAATACAGGCCCCACCCGTGAGCCTGATTTCCTTCCCCTGCACCAATTTTTCCAAGGTCGAAGGAATCGAAGTCAAAAGGACTGCCATGCCATGCCACTTGGTTATGTCCTTCCCCTGCCGTTTTAGCGTTCGGGTCAATGGTCAGCATCCTAGCCACCTGAAGGGGGGTGCCTTCTAAAGCCCCCTGTTCCGTCATTTCGTGTGCCAACCTTGCACACATCCGAGCGAAGATGATGGCACTCTGTCTTGCAGATTTCTGTACTTCTTTATTGCCCTGCATCAGTACTTCGTAAGTACTACGATAGACAGCGTACGTATCCTTGTCCATGCCCCTTGTTGCTTCCGTTTCCGTCATATCGACATCCTGCAGCGCATCATCCACACGGTTAAGGAGTTCAATTCCATCAGAAATGGTATCAAGTTTCTTCTTGTTTTCTGCGTGCATGGCTTCAATATTGGCCATTTCTTCGTCCGTGAGTTTGTCGGCATAGAGCTTCCATTCAACAGCACTGCCAGGGAGGTCAAAAGGGATCATATTCGTGTCATTCGTCAGCGTCGCATAAGCAAGATCAACGTATTGCCACTTTCGGAGGCTTTCCTTGCCAAATGCCTTCTTCCATTGTTCCGTACGATAGGGGACACGGATCTGTTTTTCATAGTCGTTCAAGATAGTCGGATCGTCGTTCGGCATGAGCATCCCACCAGAAGGGTTTTTGTTCGCCCGTTCGATGTTCTCGATCTCAGGTTCTATCATTGCATCCCATTGGGACTTAAGTTCCTTCCTGCGCCGGACGATTTCCTTATGGACGTCCGTTGGGTTTGCGGCAATTATTTCGGAAGCAAGGGCACGGGCCTCCGTGTCGTCGGCCTTGAAGTGGCTGTCAACGATGTTATCAATGACGCCCGCCAGCTGCTTATCATCACGTTCGGACAGTTCGACAATGGTCCGCTGAATCCGTTCCGTCGTTTCCTTGATACGGGCGGGACTGTTGTGCCTGGGATCGCTTGTCGTAAGGTCAATGGCCTTATCAGCAAGGTTGGACGGGAGTGCCACTTGACAATACACCTCGGTCGGTACTTCAAGGTCTGCGTTCGTATCCTTGATGTTCTGCAATTCATCAGCCGTGTATCCTGCTTCCTTGCCCAAATCATTGAGGAGCTGTTCGCCACCTTCTTCCTTGAGCAGCATCTCCGTATCCACATAGACCTTTTCCATGCCGGAATCCTTCACGGCCTCCTTGACGGTTTCCTTGTAAAGCTCAGGGTCCTTCTTAAACAGATTATTTGTTTTAATATCTTCTTTTAAGGCGTTTAACGTGGAAAAAGTGAAAGCATTGGACACCTGTTCCATATCAAGTTCACTGTTGAGTCTTGCAATGCCTGCAAGTTTCCGCACGCTTACAAAGTTTGAAGCCGCGTCGCCGATAGCGACCATCCCTATAACGGAAGGAGCCGCTTCAAGCATGGCGCCCCCTGCATTGCCCACGATCTCACCAACCGTGAAGGATCGTTCCTTGCTAGAGGGACGAAGGGCAAGGAGGGCATTATGAAAGGCGTCGCTTGCAGCAGATTGAAGTCCTTCCTCTACGACTTCCTCCTTCATGCGGGGAATCCAGCTCTTAAGCTGCCCCTTGAGTACGCCTTTAAGACCACCCATGATGGCATCACGGTTTCCTTTGTTTTCCTTCACGATGTCCATGATGGCACGGCGCCCGCCACCAGAGAGGGCCCCCATGATTTCATCATAGTTCCAGAACTCAATCCCCGTTTCAATTCCCGTTTCAATGGCGGCTGCCACACGAGCTTCATCAGGGGTATAGAGGGGCTTCCCATTGCTTGCCTGCATGGCGCTGTATTCAAGGTATTTATCCCCTACTTGACGGTAAAACATGGAAGCAGCAGAACCCCACTTCATGACGGAGCTTCCCACCGCTTTAGCAGCGCCCATATTCTTCGTGACACCGAACGTAGCGGCCCCCGCAACAGCGCCTGCTGCTGCCCCAACCCCCATATCAAGGCCCATACCGCCTAACTGAACAGCTGTGTTCGTGAGGACGTTAAGCCCCATGGAATCGAAAAAGTTCGGGATTTTATCCTTGAGTTCCTGCATCCGGTGGTTCAGCCACACCCTGCGGTCCTGTTCCGTGTCCGTAAGGTAATCCCCACCTTCACCTTTGAAGTGGCGCCTTGCGATGTCCATGGATTCCTCTTGGATGAAAAACATTTCCTTTGCAATGCTCAAGGCTTCACCGATTCCCTGGACGCTCTTCACGTCCTTTGCGTTTTCGAGGGCAACGGCAAACGTTGCGGCATCGGCGCTTGCAAGGATTGGGTAATGCTCGTTTAGGTATTTCCCGAACGCCACGGGATCGTTGCGGTCAACGTCAGGGGCAACACGATCATCCATATCGTAGCCTGCAAGCATCTGGGCCGCCCGTACATAGGCTTCACGGTCGGCAAGGAAGTAATCCGGGGACTTCCCAAACATCGTTCCCATACGCCTAGCCTGGATGTATTTATCCTCCGTGTCATAGTTGTATTGGATGTTGTTGTAGAGCATCGTGGAACGAACCGCTGCATCAAGGGTGGGTTGGATGGCCTTGCCGATAGCGTTCAAGGATTCGTTTGCCGTCGGGGCGTCGGGGTCCTGCGCCCAAAGGTACGACTGCTCCGTCATGGTCTGCGGGTCCCCGCCTGTGAAATTTTTTGCAAATTCCTTCAAGGCCCCGATGGCGGGGGCAAATCCCCCATCATCGTTATAATCGTTCATGGCCGGGGCAAGGTAGGACTGGTCCACCATCGTGGCCACCGTGTCCGTATTGTTTTCCACCTGCTTCATGGATTCCGGCGGATCGTACGGGTCGTAGGTCCTTGCGTTGATGAAATCATCAGTAAAGCGGCCATCGACGGCGGTAGCCTTCGCCCTGTTCGCCGCCCTACGAATCGTTTCCGCATCTGGATATATCGTTTTAGCCATCAATCTTCCTCCTCTACGTCAATGCCGCCTGCATATTCGTCCATGTCGTCACCCGTGAAGTATGTCGGTAGGTCGTGGCCTTCCTGCCACATTTCTCCCGTATCTGGGTTCCAACTGTAGCCCCCTGTGCTGTTGAAGATCTGATTTTTCTTGAGCATCTTGGCCCCGTTTGACGTGTTGAACGTGACCGTCTGCTCCCCGTCAAGGAGAACGGCCCACATATCCCCAAACGACGGGTTGTTGCCCGCTTCCTTCTCACCGCTGATGTAGTTCATCAGATATGGAAGGGCCTTGTTGAAATCACCCGTATTGTGTCCGCCGTTTTCCCACTTTAATTTCAGCTGATTGATGACATTGCTGCCGCCAGAAAGGATGTAGCGGTTCGTGGCAAGGACCTTCTTGCCTAGGGCGCTATCAGGAGATACGTCGGACGCCGTAAGCATGGCCCTTACTTCCGTTTCGTTCATGCTTCCATCCTGCATCTGTTCGATGAACGCCGCATAGGCATCGTTTGCGGATGAACCACCGCCACTACTGTGTCCACGACGGGAAACACCTGCAATGCTTGCGCCGTGCCCTGCCCAACCAGACACGGCCCTTACTGCATCGGCGTACATATCTGTACCCTTGTAACTGTCAGCAAGGTGGATATAGGCATTCTCATCATACACGCCGTTTGCCGCCATCTCTGCCGCTTGGTTCTGCAAGGCTTCCATGACGGTCCTGCGCTGTTGGTTCTTGATGCTTTCTGCAATGCCCCGCTCCTTCTGGTAGGCAGCAAACACCTTATCCTGTTCGGCGGGCGTAAGTTTGCGCTTTCTTGCGGGGCCTACCCCGCCGCCAGAAATGGAGCTGATGGATACAATGCCCGAGATTGTCCCACCGCAAATCCTTGCAAATTCTTCTGGGGTTGCCTTCTGGTTATAGAGGGGCGTTGCCCCACCTGCGTTCCATACCGTTCCGTCATTGCCAATCATGAATGTATGGCCCTGCTTCTCGTTCGGATAGTCAATAACAACGAGGTCGCCGGGGCGCCCTTGGTACCCGTCGCCCTTGTGATAGATTCCCTTTTCCCGTGCCGTATCAACAAGCACGTCAACATTGTCAATGACAGGGAACGAAGGGTCCACCTTGTGAACAGCCGTTGTTGCCCAGTGTGCACAGGTCGTACCACCGATTTCATCAAGATAAGACGGATAGCCTTCCTGTTTTGCCATCTCGGCTACCGCCATCAGGCCAAAATTCCCCGTGGAAGGTTCCTCAAGGTCCATGCTTGCGATGAACTTCCTTGCCCCCGCCATATCGTTCCCGAACTGGGAAAACAGCTTCTTTCCCTCATCGTTGATATATACCTGTTTCTTCTGTTGGTTGTTCGCTGCAATGAAGTTCCTGATATATTGAGGATTTACGAGAGGGGAATAGTTGTTAATAAGGTTTTCAAGCCCTTCCTGACTGTCGTCAGCAGAGGCTTGTGCCATGGCCTGTTGAATGGATTTCCCCGCCACCTCCTCGGCTTTGTCCTTGCACCATTGAAGCCCTTTCGTGCTTGCATAGTTGGCATAGATGGTTTTACGGATGTCATCCAAGCGGTCACCGACAACACCAGTTGTCTGGTACCCTCTCTGCATACTGATTTGGGCCTGTTCAATGAAATCATTGACGGTTGCATCCTTGTATTTTTCTGCTTCCTGGTATTCCTTCTTCTGATACAGTTCTGTGGTTCGCATATTGAGCTGTTCCACGTTCTTTTCAAATGCATCACGGGCGGCCTTGTAGTTCGGGAGTGTCTTCAGGATGTTCCGGCGAATCTCGGACTCACCAGTCTGATATTTCTGCGTGAGGTCCTTTGCGTTCTCATTCTCAAGATGGAACAGTCCGTTTTCTGTGTTGTAGGTCAGGTTATCCACCTGTTTGCGGTATTCCGTGAGGGCCTTCGTCACGTCGGCCATCATGGAATCTTCCTTCATCTTGAGGGCAACCCCCACGGCGCCTTGGAGGGCCTTGAGCCCTCCAGTTTCAGCGCCGTAAGCCCTTGTATCCGTGACGGGATTCACACCGCCGCTAATTGTGTTAAGCCCTACCGTCGGTTCAAAGTGAGAGAGCTTCACGGCATCCACTTCCTTCCTGGTTTGAACCTCCTAGCAAACGGGGAGCCGCTTCCCTGCCCTGTAAGGAAAGATCCGTCAGTATAGTCGCCCATTCCCATTTGGCCAAAGCGGTTACTTGGGGAATAATGGGGCATCCCGTCCGTGCCGTTGTAGATGGTCCCTCCGTCACTTTTGGCCTTCGAACTGCTGCCGCCCTTGCCTACCTGCATCCCGTAGATGGAAGCGGCGCTTCCAAGGATGGTGGAGAACATAGCGGCCTTGCGTTGTGCAGCGATGTTCTGCCGTGCCGCCCTTGCGCCTGCCGCTTGGTTCTCGAAATTCACCACATCGGCGTAGTTGCTCCATGCATCATTGCGTTGGTTCTTCAAAAGGTTCATAGAATCCTGCATATAGGCATTGCCAGAACTTGCAAGGATGTCAAGCCCGCTTCCGATACCCGTGAAACCTGCCGCCCCTTGTTCGGCTGCAATCTGGCCACGGACAAGGCGACGTTTGTCGTCAAGCCGCTGCTGTTCTACAGCGTACTTGTCGGCAATCTGTTCGCCCTTTTTCTCCGTGATACGGGCATTCTGTTCAGAGGCAATTTCCTGCGCCTTGTAGGCCGCTTCCTGAGCCTTATACTGTTGGTTCTGCTGTCTTGCCTGCATCAGAGTCATGATACCCGTCAAGGCTTCTATCACTCCACACATCGAGTCGTTCACTCCTTTCTATCACAAAGGGAAGGAAAATCCCATTCACGATCCGTACAGGGTCCTTAAAGGTTGCCCCCATGCGGCGAATCCATAGGAGGGCCGCCTTGTTCTCCTTGTTGATGAAATTCCCCAACCTCCCGTACTTCGCCGTGAAATAGGAGAGGATGGAAGGGGCGTAGCGGACAAAGTCCCGCCGATGATGGTCAAGGTCCTCGGTACCGAGGCACCAGACACAAGTGGCCTTGTCGCCGTCAGGATAATTAAATTCTTCCGATACGCCTGTAACGGCAAGGAGGACATGGCCCTTCCAGACACCGTATACTTCCTTGGAATGCCAGATGGAAGCAAATACATAGGCAAGGCACTTCATTCCAAGGCGGTCCGCTTCCCTTGCGTCCGCTTCCCTCAAGTTGTAGTACAGCCGTTTGGCTGTTTCAAGATACTCGGAAGGGCGCAAGGCCCTGATTCTTATGCTGTTAACCACCAAAGGACACCACCCTTACGATACTGGAAAGTTCAAACGGATATGGTTCATCGTGCTTGATGTAGACACGTCCCAAGCGTTCGTAGCCGCCCTCAGTCTGGTTCGGCATCGTGGCCTTGAGCTGACCAGAGTAAAGGGCCTTGCCGCCATACGGGATGGGGTCCGTGAAGCGGGAGGAGTTTCCAATCTCACCACCCTGCGAATGGGAGAGATTGAGAATAACTTCATCAACTTTCTTGAAACGCCCCTGTTGTGTCCCATTGCTTGTAGGTAGTTCGATATTGGGGACCTCGATTTCGCTCGTGTACGGGAGTCCTACGGTAACATGTGAGACGTTTTTAGGAAGCGGCCCTATCGTTCCATCATCTGATACGGGGACGTCCCTGAAATGCATCCCATCACCAAGCACGTCAACCTTGCTTCCTGCGTAAAGTTCAAACCCCGAGAACTCGTTTGTCCGGTCCCCCACTTCAAACTGATAAGCCGCATCAAGCATGATGTAGTCATCAGCAGCATCCGTTTCTGGGAGGTCCGTGAAGTATTCAATCGTCCTTACTTCCTTGCCGCCAAGGTTCCGTTTCACCACGGCATAAACAATATCCTTGCTACCGCTTGTAACAGTTTCTACATCCTCAAATTTCCCCGCCGTATCGGCCTGTGACCACGCAAATACCTTCTGGTCTGCGATGTAGGTCAGGCAGTTCAACGTTCCGTTTTCTGTAACAAAGAAGCACATGGAATTGGGATCCTGTTGATAGCAGTCTCCGACAATCGGATTATCCTGCGTTAGGTGCTTGGCAAGGATGGTTAAATCCGTGCCGTCGTAATTGTCCGTGTCGAACGTGTACGCAAAGTCCCGGACCGTCTTGCCCCTGCGTTGGATGTACACGACACGCCCGCCGATACCAAGAGGCGGAACATCTTCACAGCCCCTAGTGGACTGGGATTTAGGCGTACACTTCGTTGGCGTAACCGTTTCATTGCCCTGGATAATCCATTCATTGCCATCCGTGAACAGGATTAAATCAGAATGGGTAAAGATGTGCTTGATTTCGAATTCCTTGCGATTCACAAGGGAGAGCATGATGGCGCTATCATCCGTAATAGTTCCTGCTGCCTTCTCAGTAGAAAAATTGTAGTAGTCCCCCGTCCTGCTCATCCAAACGGCGTAGGGGTAACGCTTGGAGCTTGCCAGAACAAGGCGGTCCTGAAAGAATCCTACGCACCTCGGATACCCAAATTGTGGCGACCATACGGAAAACGCATAGTCCTTCGTCGCTTCCGTCATGCCGAACGACTTGATGACCTTTCCAGTTACGTCCGTGTCAGAATTATATTTCGTAATCTGAGCATACCCTTCATGGGTATACGGTTCCCTCGTAAGGTCAATCGCGACCGTACCCGCATTGACTTCTGTCACGATACGCATATAGGTGTACTCATCAACGGTACCAGACTCAGAAGCGTTAAAATCCCCGTTGCCATCAGCATAACGGGACGTGTAGCGTCTATACTGTCGCCACAAGGCTCCATCCTTAGAATACTGAATAGAAACGGCTCCTCCCCACTTCCCATGAGTAATAACCTTCCAAGTCTTGCCAACGAGAATAAAATTGCTTGTATTTGTTCCTGAGGATGTCAGGGTAATTGTTTCTGAACCAACATCATGCCATAGTTTGATACATCCTCCGACCATGTTCTTGTTAAACATATTTTTTGTTGATGATGTGATATGTGTCGTGCCTGTTTTTGAACTTGAGGCAATGCCCTCCGTCGCTACTGTGATTCCCCCTGCACGCTCAGTATTGATTTGCACTCTTACGTATGGGGTTCCTGCTTGATGATAGGTTCCATTTGATTCATAGTACCCACCTGTTTGTCCATCAGGAGATAGGTCTTTGCCGTCAGTATGTTTGTGATAATAATTAAAATTAAGATGTTCCCCATCATGATAAGTACTCGAGTTCCCACTAGCTTGTCCTCCAGGTCCTCCAGCCACTGACTCCGTAAAAAACGTTACACTACCACCATTATCTCCTTTCGTAACACCATCGGAAGTACCGGAATAAGCTTGAGGACTACCATTTTGTCCTATTTTCCCATTGTAAGTTGTACCTTCCATCAAGTAGAGTGTAATAACCTTTTTCTCTCCCCTGCCGCCTCTGGCATATTCTTTATAGTAACTTCCCTTCTTGTAGTAATACCATGCTCCAGCACCACCGCCACCTGCAAGGGTGATGGTGTATTCACCGCTAATGGGAGGCGTGAAGGTGTAGTTCCCTGCTGTCGCAAATGTCATATCCACACGGATAGGCTTCGTTTCTTCCGGCGTTTGGGCCGCTGTTCCAGAGCTTGTGGCAAGGATATCAAAATACGGGTTTGTCAGGTCCATTCCCTTCATGCGCCAATCCATTTCGTTGAAGCGTTGCAGCAGCTGTACATTTCGAACGCCTGACGCAATAAAGAGCGTGTCCCCACTTTGCGTAAAACGCAATTTCCTCAGCTCCTTCTCCTCAAAGGGGCTTGCCACCTCAACCCCAAGATAGACGTTATCCTTGAAGACCCTGATGTACTTATGCCCAAATTCTAGAAGGTAGCTGATGGAGGTCGAGAAGTTAAATTCCACAAGGATGGCTTTCTTGTCGGGGTACTTGCATTGCGCCATGAACCGCATCCCGGGCCGGCGGTAGACGGAACCATAGGGACGGACAAACACGTTTCTTCCTTTTAGAAGCGCATAACGATATTTCTCAAGGTCCGTACGGTTTGCCACGTCGGGGCTGATCACCCCCGCATTGAAGGAAGGTTGAAGGTCGTAGTATTGTTCCCGTTGACTCATTATTAAAACCTCCCGTCAAAATACCGTGTTGGCCAATGCGGTTCCTTCTTACGTTCCCGTTCATTTCTGAACGCTTCCTGCTGAAGCGTCATATTGTAGTATTGCATCTCTGTCTGTGCCTTGCTTTCACTGCCTGTGAGGGCCTGTGCCATGCCGTACGCCAGATAGTGGCTCAGGGCCTCAACGAACCCATCGGTAAATAACGTAGGGTCTTCTACGTCCTCAACGTAATCAACAAAGGGTTCCTCAAATTCTTCGTTCGTACAAAGGACCCTACCACCGTCAGGGCCTTGCTGGAGGTAGAAGGAGTTGCGGTAATCCATCTTCCTTTCAGCATCTTCTTTTTCATAGACACGGACCAATTCAAGGGCCGTATCAGGGTATTCATAAATGGCTTTATAGCCAGGGATTTCAATGTCAAGTTTTTTTAGCGCCTGAGTTTTCAGGGCAAACCCCCAAGTCGTTGCCGTCAACGCCATCCTGCGATAGCGATCGTAATGGAGATTGCACGTCCTAGCCAGTTCGGAACGGTCCTCAAGGCTTTCAATGCTTCCCTTGCCAAGGTAGTTCAAGGCAAGATTGCAAATATCTGTTGCCGTCACATATCCATACATTTTGATTCACCTCCTAGAGGTATAAATAAAGAGGGCTGTAGGCCAGCCCTCTAATATTGTCATTCGTTCGGGAATTTCTGGGGAAGTTCGTTCGGCACGTTCTGCGTCAGCCCTGCCGTAATCTTACCCGTAACGGTTCCCGTCAGCTTGACCTTGAGGTAGCGGCCCAGACCAAAGGGAACCTTTGCCTTGATGGCAAGGCCCTTTGCATTCTGAGCGCTTTGGAAGGTCCCAAGTTCAACGGGTTCCGTGAATTCCTTATCCTTTGCGGTTGTGATGTCAGCCTTGAGCTGGCCTTCACCACCTGCGATGATGACCGCAAGAAACAGCGGGTCAGCGGCGTCTCCGCCACCAAGGTTCTCAATCACGGCGGATTCCTTGCCTGCCGCAAACTCGGCGCCATCAACGGCATCGAAGAACATGTTTTCATTATCAAAAATCATGGTATCCCTCCTTATTTCAAGCCCGCTTCATCCTCGGCCATGCAATCAAGCTTCTTGACAGCAATGCCGGACAGCCGGATAATCGGGCGTTCTGCCTGTCTGTCGTCACGGGTGACGTGGACAATGTTCTTATCAAGGAGCATGGTTTCGAGAGCACTGTAAAGCGTGTCAGGGACGTAGAGGACAGGGGCCTTCGGATTCATCAGGCGGTTCTTTGCGTAAATCAGCTTGTCGAGGAGCAGACGGCGGGCATCGCTGTCAAGTGTCGGGAGCGTTGCCGTTTCAATGTTTCTGACCATCGCAATGGAGCGGTAGTTTTCAACGGCAAGGCCAACCTTCCAGTTAAACAACGTCTGGACGGCACGGAAGGCGTTGCCGTTTGCGTCGTATGCATCCCCTTCACCGAGGTCCTGCATGTTCACACCTGCGGCGGTGTTCTTGGGATAAATCCCGTTGACCTTGCGGGGGCCCCAATCCACAAAGACAGCAGAGCAATATTTATTGCCACTTGCAGCCTTTGCGGCGGCATTAATCATTTGTGCACCAGGTTCACCACGGACAGTGGAAAATTCCTTATAGCGGGCAAAAATGCCGTTGAAGGTTTCAGCATATTCAGGGTTCGCAAGGTCGCCGTACATCAGGACCTTGGCAACGAACTGGCCCATTCCTTCAATGTGCGCATCATCTTCCTGCTTGCGGAACTCCTGAACGTTCGGTTTGCCTTTGAGGGCTTCAACGTCGATACAAGAACGGTCTTCAAGGTTCATGCATACGTCAATGATTTGACGTGCAGAGCTCTTTGTTGCCGCCGTCCCACGGTTCAAGCGACGAATAGAAGGAGTCGGGAGGGACGTCCGTACGGTCGTCTTGTTCCCAATCGGGAGGTCCCCTTCAATAAAAGTAGCATCTTCAAGGATAGGGTTGGACTGCGCCAGGACTTCAATGATCGGCGCAAATTGGGTGCCATCTCCGGTCAAGCGTTTGGAGAGGTCGAGGAGGGTGTAGAGCCCGGTTGCCATAATATCAACTTCCTTTCTTTATTGACCTGCCACGATGGCAGATACAAGCGTCATTCATACCGCTTAAAATCGGTATTAGGATAGAGGGCCTGATAGCCCGTTGCTTCCAGGTTGGAGCGGTTTGACAGTGTTCCGCCTTGGTCCTCACTGACCATTTCGCCAATGCGGGCAAAAAGCTTCACAATCGGGAGGCGGTTGCCCAACCCGTTCTCGTTAAGGATAGATCGGAGTTCAGGAATCTCCCCTTCCAGGCGTTCAATCCCTGCCCCTGCAAGGGAAACAGTCTTTTCAAAGTTCGCCCCCAGTTCAGTCCTTGTTTGCGTTGCCCAGTCTTTTGACTGCTGCAGCGCCTGCGCTTCCTGCGCCGCCTGAATCTGGCCGATAAAGTCGAATCCGAACTTCGCCATGGTGTTCGCCTGCTCATTCGTGAGGTTCATCTCACGGCAGACATTGCCAAAGCCTTGCGCCGTCGTTTCATCTAGGCTATAGCCTTCGGGCAAGGAGCCCGTGAAGTCATAGGATTCCGGAGCCTCTTCCGGTGTCGGTACCGGTTCAGCGGGCGGCGTAAGGATGGTACCGCCTTGCGGTGCCGCTTCGTCGGTTGGTGTCGGTGCCGGTTCTGGTGTGGGTTTCGTCTTTTCCGGATCTGTGGGTTCAGTGGGGACCGGATTCGTATCTTTAACCTCGTCCATCTTCGTCTGCCTCCTTCAATCTTTCAATAAATTCGTAGTACTCTTTTTCAGCAAGGAGCCGTTTTTCAAGGCCATCAGACCCTAGGAGGTGCCCTATCTGTCTGATGATGTTGACACATACAGCCCTCTTCCCTTCGTTGAAGAAACTCGTGGAATTTCCCGTGAAGGTCGTTGAATTGTAAAACGTTTCATTCATCAGACTCATCAGGAACCACCTGCCACGGGCGTCGGAGAGCATATATTCATAGGCATTCCGATTCCTGATTGCAACGGCTTCATTCGTGGCCCTTGCGTGCCAATAATCGTATGAATCCTTCTCCGTAATTGCTTTCTTGAACATCTCACATACCTAACCATTCCTTCAATGCGGGGTTCCCGTCGTTCGCCGCTTCCGTGGCGTTTTTAGCTGCTTGGGTAATGCCAGGAACTGCCTGAGCCACGGCCATGGCCTGCGCTTCTTCCTGCTGCTTCTGCATGGCTGCTTGCTCTTCTTCAATCATCTTCTTGACCTCATCAGGGCTTCGACGCATATCGGCGGGGGCGCCCAAGAGGTTCATATATTTTGCAATAGTCTTTGTCGGATCCACGACTTTCAGGGCATCAGGCCATGCCTGAGCCATCTGGAGTGTGAAGCCTACTGCCTGCTCGATATTCACGAGGCCGCTCATCTTCTGGGCCTGCGCAAGGGGCGAGATGTATTCAACCTTCACATCTTCATTGATAAGGTCCTGCAGCATTTCAGGAACGGGCGGGAACTTTCCCGCCTCGTCAAGGATTCTGTACACCCTTTCAATGATTGGTGTCAGAAACTCATCTTGGAGTTGTTCGACCACGGGGCCGATGACCTGCAACCGTTCCTGCTGCCGAACCGTGACTTCACGGGCCGTCAGTCGACCTGCTTCAATGTTGTCGAACATCAGGAATAAGTCAGAATTGAAATGCCGCTTGATGCGGTCTTCCGTCTTCTGAATCTCTTCCGTAAGGTACTGAAGATTCCCAAATTGCGTATTGAACAAGGGCCCTACACCGCCTTGCCCATTCGTCGGCGTGATGCCGCCAGGGATCAGGTTGATGCCATGCATCATCACGTCAGTTGTGGCCTGCATCGGGGGTTTCGCCATCAGCTCAAGGAGCGTCAGGAAGTCACGCTTCATGACCTGCAAGGCCCTGCTATCGGCTTCTGCAAACCACCCCGGACCTTTTGCGTAGCAGTCATTGGCGTTGACCGTCCATCTGGCGGTAGGAGCCGGAAATTCCTCAAAGCCGCCGATATACAGATATTCATCCTGCCGTGATTCATCAAGCCAGTAGATTGATTTATACGGCATATTCAGGCGGTCCAGCTTATTGGGGACTGCATCCGTGTTCGGTTCACAAAGCCAATTGACCGTGTATTTACGGCTACTCGATTTCCCCATCTCTGCAGCAAGTCGTACCGTCTGGGGCAAGGCATCCATCCCAAAGGCATCTACTAATTGCGATAGCGTCAGCTTGTAGCGTCTTGCAATGGTATTGACCTTACCCGCGCCGTCCACGTCAATGAAGTAGCTGCCAATCGTAAGAGGAATGAAGCGGACGGCGGTCCTGGCATCCCTAAGGACCACCATTGGTCCTTGCCCAAAGGGAATTTCAAGATATACCTTGTGAACAGCATTATAGAAATTGGACTTCGCAAGAACTGCTTGCACGATTTCCTGCCGTTGGTCCAGCACTTGAAGGGCCTCGGTCATGTCATTAAGCCGCTCATCGCTGAAAGAGAATTTAAACCACTGCCTAGACGGTGGTGTCAGGCCGCTCATGATCCCCGCCGCCATGACGTTCGCCGCCATCCACGCCACGCCCTGCGCTATCTTCGTATCCCTGCGACGAGCGGGATTCGTGTGATCGGCAGTATCTTCAAATTCACCGATGTAAGGCAGCTCGAAATCTCGGATAGCCTTCCACCTTGCTTCCCAATCACGCCTAGCAGCCTTGAGCGCCTTCATGCGCATGACAAGCTTGCCACGGTCAGGAAGGGCCTTACCCTTGATAGATGCGTCACCGGACTGGGGCAAGGCCCCGCCAAGAATCGTATCCATAGGCATCACCCCAATGTCTTTTTCCCTGCCCCGCCTGCAATGGTCTCACGGTCGGCACTGGTACGGGTGCTTGCGTACCCCCGTTTCTTGCGCTGCCGTTCAAGGTCTGCAGCTACGTCAGCGATATTGGACACGTCTGCGCTTGTCGTGTCCGTCGGCGTCGGTGCAATCGGTTTGATTTCAGGTTGTTTCGGGGTCTTCGGACCTCTAAATACGCCACCACACATTTTCGCATTCCTCCTTAAAAGAAATCATAGTCAGTATTAGACATGGCCCCACGCCCATTGAACAAGGGACTTGCCACGTCCTTCCATCTCGCGACGCTTTCGGCATAAGTCAAGGCATAGGCGTCCGCCATATCGGGAGACCGCCCCAGGAGCGTCTTGATATCTTCCTTGCTCTTGAGCTTCAAGCGCCCAGATGGATCGTAAGTGTAATACACGTTTGCCAACTCCTCCCTGAGCATCGGCACATCGGGAAGGCTTGCGCCACCCTTCTTAATGGCGTCGGCCAGGCGAAAATACATCTCGGCCCGTCTATTGCTATATTTGTTGCTGTCGATAGCCTTGCCACCGAAGGCAACATCCATACAACTATGCCCAAGCTGTCGAATCCTATCAATGACGCCCGCCCCCATGGCCCCGGAGTCGATGAATATTGCATCAGGCTTGAATCTTTCCTTTACCTTGATGACAACGCCCGCAAGTGTCATCGTGTCGATGGAATTGAATACGATAGGCTCCATCATGGCAAGGCCACGGCGCACAGCAATGACGGACCTATCACCTCCAAAGCGGGCAACATCGACGCCCATGACGCAAGTGCTGCCGACCACATCCATCTCACTATATGACCGCTTGCAAGCGGCCTCAATGTCGTCGCCACCAAGGAGCGTGTTTTCTGCAGCAATGCTAAAATCGCACTCCATCTCCTGGGCGTATTCCACATCCGACATCGTACGTCTCATATCTTCGAGCTCCTTGGGCGGGAAGAGTCCGGTCTCAGACGCCTTGTATCGTATGGCGTACCAACCTTCATTTCCCTGCGCTTCCAGCCACTTCTTGTAAAAACCGTTCTGGCCTTTTGGTGTGCCAACAAACACGGCCCATCCCTCACGGTCGGCAAGGGCGGGGCGCAAGATCTCGGACCATATGGATTCTTTCATCTGGCCATATTCGTCAAGCACGACGCCATCAAGGTACATCCCCCGGAGCGAATCAGGATTATCGGCGCCAAGGATGTAAATCCTTGCCCCCGCACTGCCAGGATGGGAAGAAGGAAGCTCCACAAAGCACTCGGAATTATTGACCTTGACGCCGGGGATGACGCCTGTATAGTACTTGATATATTCCCATGCGATTTTTTTCGCCTGAGCAAAAAACGGGGCGATATAGGCATATTGCGGGGCACGCTTTAAACATCTCACGGCCTGACGGATGACGTGATTCACCACGCCGACCGTCTTACCAAAGCGTCGATGACAGACAAGGACGGAAAAGCGGTGGGAATCAAGGGCCTTATGGATTTCATCCCGCCACAAGGGGCGGGGTGAATAGGGGATCTTAATGACCTTAGCCATCTTCATCACCCCATACGACCTTGACGGCTACGCCGCCCGTCATTTCATGCTTGATGGAATAGCTCCCGTCCATACGGTTAATCATGTCTATGCTTTGTCTTGCATCTTGGTAGTCGTGTCTATTGATTGATTCTTGAGCCATCTCTGCAAGGACCTTTAAGCGCCCCTTGCTGCTTAAGAGGGCAGCTACAGCGGGGTCCACGACTTCATTTTTATAATCAGTCGACCAATGACGCTCCAACCATTCACGTATGCCAGGCTTGGAAAGGATTTTATCTTTTACGGACGTGGCAATTTTTTCAGGGAACTTATATCCTGCCTCCCCTACGATGTCCTTCAAGGTCCTTTTTCCCTTGCCTTCAGCGTATAAGGCCAAGAACTTGGTTTGAAGGTCTGACAGCCCAAAATCAGCCTTTAGAGAAGAAAAATCTTCAACGGCTCCTTTCATACCATCACCCCCTTCAAAACCTATCAGAACCAAAATTTAAGCGGGATAAAACCCTCCTTATTACCATACCATTGTACCGTATATTGACGTCGAAAAACTGCCGCATTTTATCGAGTGAAAAAATATTTTAAAAAGGGGTTGACAAGGGGTACCACATGTGGTATACTATAGTTAAGATAAAGGAAAGGCCAAAAGGCCGAAAAGGAGGAAAAGAAAATGAAAAAATTGTTCAACGTTCGAGATTACATGTTCGATGTCAATGATGTTATCAAGCTTGGTTACTACGTCGCTGAGCAAAGATGCGACTACGACGGCGTCACCATGATGAATCGGGAAGACATCAAGCAGCTGGCCGAAGAAGAGCCAGAAGACGAAAGATTAGCCGAAGCCCTTGACTCCATGGGCGAGTATGACATGGCGATTTACTGCCACGACGGCACTATCAAGACGGGAAGCGAGGAAGACCTTGCCCCGATCATTGTCGACGGTATCGAAGGAGGCTTGAGATCCAGGGATGCCTTCGACCTCATTCCCCGCCTTGGACTGCATCCCGAAGAGACGGGAGACCCAGAGATGGTAGCGGGCGACACCATCCTGGAGGACGACACCATTGCAATGGAAATAGAAGATTCGACCGGCTACCGCAAAGAGGGCTTCACCGTCGTCAGCACGTCCCAAGATGACGAAATGAATGGCAATTATTACCCGATGGGCTGCTTTCATGCCCTGGAAGAAGCTCGGGAATTTGTCGCCAGCGAAAAGAAAAATGACGAAAAAGATGAGAACATTGCAGAGGGAACGAATATTTTTTACATCATTAAAAACCTCAAAATCGTTGATGTGATTGTGTATTAAGGAGGAAGAAAAAAATGAAAACATTAGTTCAAATGGTTGAAGCTTTCAGGATTCATGAACCTAGATACGTCCTTCCCAATATGTTCACCGCCGACCTCAGCACTATGGTCAATCCGATGTCCGCCCTCTCAAGGGGAGGGCGGAACGGGAGCAATGACATTAGAGTCATGGCTGACAACCTTGTCAAGGCCCATCCCGATTATCGTTTTGTCATCATGAGCGACCACAAGGGACAAGTCACAAGCGCCTTCGAAAATGGCGTACTGACGTGCTGCGAATATGAGGAGGACTAAAAATGCCAAGCAAGAAAATGACCGTCGTCCAAACCCCTGAGATGCTTGAAGCAAAGGCCGCCGCTGCAGAGCGGGGCCTGAGCCTAGGAAAATATCTCACGGATATTGCTAATAGATACAATTCGATGGTCCGCATGGTCCGGCTCCCCGACTTCACTCCCGTCGAAAAGCAAATTCTAGCCGAGCTTGTCATGGGAAGCACTGCCGACGCCAATATCTTGAGGGCCATGCCTGAATCCATCTTCGACTCAGTCATCGGGACCATCGAAGAGAAGGAAGCCCTTAAGGATAAGATTGAGTGCCTTGCCCCAATCGAGCGCATGGCAATCATCGAAGCAACTGAGAATGGATTCAAATAAAAACGAACCCCGCAGGAAAATCCTGCGGGGCATTTTTTTTATCTGATCAGTTTTTCAGCGACAGCCACAGTCGCCACATCCCTTACAAAGTCGTCGAACCAATCGTACAGTGTCCTCACGCCGACATGGGACTTGTACGAGATCTTCACAGCGCTGTACCCATCAAAATAATGCCATTCAACGGCCTTCCTTACTTCACCGGGCAGTCCACGAAGGACGTGATGGACCACTTCAAGCCACTTTTCCGGCCTTACCACCTTCACGACCTTCCCCCTATGCTTAACTTCAATATCTCTAATTAGTCCATTCTCTCTTGTGTCAGCCATCACGGCCTTGCCTATCCCCGGGGTCATGTATATATGGCTCCTTGCAATGCGGTAAGCCCGCTTCACATCAAGCATCTTCGACTCCTAGGATGTAGTGGTAAGGCAGGGAAAGAAGCTCCCGTCCATCCATCGTGAAGGGTTGTCCCACAAATGTTGTATGTACAACAATATTATTTTCTTCAAGTTCACTAGGGACGTGTACCCCCGTCCTCGTCACCCTGTCGCCCACTGCCACGACACGGGCCCGCTGATGGTCCTCAGATACGCCAGGAAGAACAATCCCACCACGTTTAGTTTCCGTGATCGGTTCGACAATCACCGTATTGACCGGCGCTTTAATCTTCATCGTCGTCCACCACCCATTCGACTTGATCCATCGCAAGACCGAGGACCTGACAGACCTTCACAGCCGTCTTGATCCGCACATTGAATCCTTCAACATTGCAAAGGTTGTGAGCCACTGCATATCCTATATCCATGGCCCGCATCAGCTGCCTGCAGCTGATGCCCAGTTCCTTAATGTGGGCAGGAAGGGTTTTTGCGCCCTTCCCTGCCATAGAATCCTGATAATCACACTTGAGCTTGAGGTTTTTGTATTTTCTATCAGCCATTTTCTTCAGGGCCAAAAGCCCCTTAATTTCACGCTTTGCCTGCTCAAGGGCATTCCTTGCCGTCGCCAAATCGTTTTGTAGCTTTCCGATATTCTCGGCCCCTTCAATCTGCTGCCTCAGCACTCTATTCTCATGGCGCAGATCATCCCTTTCCTGCATCAGATACACAATCTCCCGATTCATGCGGGTGAAGTCCATTTGAAGTCCCTCAATAATTTCCTGGTCCGTCATTTCCAGTCCTCCCCTGCTGCTGACCACCTAAGTGTCAAGAGTCTGTGCATCAATTCCCTTGCACACGCTAAGAGTCCCTTGCGGTCCTCATCGTAATCTGTGTAGCTGTCAGGATGCACGATCTTATATCCCGTTTTGGGATCCATTGCAAGCGTGCAGCCATTAGCCCGCATCTTCCTGAGCGTGCTGAATACCTTCTCATCTTTAAGGCATGCCCACATAAGGAGCTGATTCCAGAGCTCTCCGTCCTTCGTCTGCTCCTTGATGGGGTCCGAGACATCTTGTCCAAGGTATGGAATTTGTGGCCCCTCAACAATCTTCAAGGCGTCATCCACGCTATAGGCAAGGCCAGCCCTGCATCCTGCCTTGCTCATCTGGGAGAGGAAATTCTCCTGGACAAAACTGGCCGTATTTCCCCCATATTTTACTTCGACAAAAAATGCTTGACCGCTTTCCTTTACGGTCCCAAAGAGGTCACTAAACCCCCTTGGGAGACCCGTATTAAAATACCGTCCATCCACTGTACGGGCTGTTCCGACATTGGCCCTGAATACATGGTGACCACGTGCCGAAAGTGTCACCATGATTTCTTTCAGCAACTCCATCTCACTCCCTGGCTGCTTAAATATCTCTTGGTTCTGCATCGAGTTCCTCCCTTACCTCGTCAACTAGTCTTTGATACTCGGTCTCAAGCCTTGCCCGCTCAAGGCTTCCCTTGGGCAGGATACTGGCCCGCTTCCTCACTTCTTCATATCTAAATATTTTATCGACGAAATACTGCCTTCGTTCTTCCTTCACGCCTTCTTCCTCCTCATATGGATCATCATGAATTTATATTTTTTAGGGATCTCAATCCCAAGCTCAATGGCCTTGTGGATGGCCCATGCGAATTTGTATTTTTTTGCCTTCTGAAAGATCACAAGATCATCAAAGGTCTGGCATTGCTTGTATTCCTCGTACGGCTTTTCCTTGATTTCCTCAAGTGTCACATCTGATTTTGTGCCGTTTTCCTTGCGCTCTTCCTTCTCGAAGATATAGCCGCAATACGGGCAGGCATCAGCAGGGACCTGCATCACCATGTGACAGAGGGGACATTCCTTCACGCTGATAAGGCTGCCATCCTTCTTTTTCCTTGCCTTCAAGGTCCATTCCCTGTCTTGGTCTGGCAGGCCATGCCTGATGTAATTGCCAACATGATCGATAATGACGGCTACCTTGTCGGGGTTATGGGGATCCACCCGCATACTCCTCATGGACTGCTGCACGTGGAGCGTCAGGGACTGGGTAGGGCGCAGTAGAAGAACTGCCTCACAGTCTGGCACGTCGAAGCCTTCCCCGAATAGGTCCACGTTGGATAAGACCGTGATTTTTCCGTCCTTGAACGCCTGCACAGTCCTTTCCCGCACGCCTTGCGGTGTCGTCCCGTCAAGGTGGGCGGCTGCAATGCCTGCTGCCTGGAATGCTTCCACGGTCCGCTTGCTTGCTTCAATCGTGGCGCAATAGATGATGGTCTTGCGCCCTTTGGCCTTCTCCTCCCACGTCTTCACCGTGTCCCCGAAGATATAGGACTTTTCCATGAGCCTTGCGACCTCATCCTTCACAAAGTCGCCATGTCGTGTATGAACCTTGGAAGCGTCCGCAAGCTGCACAGAATAGTACCTATATGGGGTAAGGTATTTGTTATTGATAAGCCACGAAGCTGTCACGGACAGGATTAACCTATCAAAGACAGCCCCAAGTCCTCCTTCCCCCATGCGCTGGGGCGTTGCCGTAAAGCCTACGACGCAAGCAGCGGGGAATGCCTGGAAGATTCTCCCGTAGGAAACACTCAAGGAGTGATGAGCCTCATCAATAATGATAAGGGCGGGGGTTTCGAGCTTCCAGAGTCGCCTTGATGCCGTCTGTACGGTCATGACGGAGCAGAAATTGGGATCAACCCCCTGCCGCTCCATATGGCCTAGGATTTGATCGCACAGCTCCTTGCGATGGACAAGGAACAAAACCCTATTTCCCTTGTCCGTAGCAGCCTTGGCAATGGCTGCAATGATGACGGATTTTCCTCCCCCGCAAGGGAGTACGGCACAGACGTGCCGATACCCCTGCAGGAGAGCAGCCTTGATGTCGTCATACAGCTGTGCTTGATATGGTCTTAGCGGCATGACTTGCGCCGGTCCCTTTCATAGGCAGTCATGGCCTTCAGGCGGCTGTCATACCACTTCAGAACCTCAGACAGTCTAAAGACGCTGTCAGGTTCCTCTACGATTCCCCACTTACCATGACGAACATCCCTGTATAAGATGGCCCCCGTATCGGGGATACGGTAGCAATACCATAGTGGCTCAATCTGCATTCGTATTTCTCCTTTCATTCATGATTTGATTCATTTCATCTTCAAGACGCTCAAGGCGACTGGGACCGAATCCGTACAGCCTGTGAAGGGCTTCCTTGCAGATGTCCCATTGCGCATGGGCGCCCTCATTAAGCCAGTAATCTCCATAAGTCAGGAGCCATTCAGATAGCTTGATAGGCGGCATCCTCTGGATTTCCTTGAAAGTCTGGCGATTCGTGCCGGGCGGGTATCGGTTCATTCCTCCGTACTCCCGTCTTGTTCTTCTCCATCCTCATCAATCTTTTCAAGTACCTTGATTACTCTTGCCCGCATTTTTCCCAGGCAACTCGCTTCGGACCTTAATTCCTTTGTTTTATCGTAAATGTAGCCTTCTAACCGCTCCAAGCCCTTGATCATTCTTTCCCTGGAATCACATTTTTCTGGACTAGGGAAACAATCCATCTGAATCGCTAACGAAAAAATATCTTTCAATTGCTCTTCGATTCTGTCACCAGTTTCAAAAAGGTCATCCGCAAATGCGCCAATAGTTTCGTGCAACGTTTTGTTGTCCATCGTAACACCTCCTTAAATTATTTTCCTGTGCTCCCGAACCCGTCTTCGCCCCGTTCCGTGTCCTTCACTTCATCGGGAAATTCGTCGTAGACTACGACAAGCTTAACGGGTTCATTGAAATAAATCTGTGCGATTCTATCGCCTATGTGGATGTCACTGTCAGGAAGATACGAACGGAAGTCCCTCTCAAGGTTAATTGCTCGGTAGATCGCACAGACTTCGCCCCGATAATCGCTATCAATCAAGCCTTGACCGTTCGCCATGATAAGGTCCGTCTTTAGTCCCATGCTGCTCCTTGGAATAAGGGTAGCGAAAACGCCTTCAGGCATCGCAAGGGCAAAACCGAGTGGGATTTTATACGTCTTCCCATTAAAAACAAGCGTATCCATCCTTGCGTAGCAGTCCCAAGCTGCTGCCCCTGCCGATTTCTTTTCGGGGATTTTTCCGCCATGCATGGGTTTGATATAGACGATGGGCTTTCTTTCCGTCGCACCCAAAGCCCCAATACTCCAATCGCCGGGAGCTTCATCGGTGAAATATCTGTTACATATCAATTCAATGGCACAATCATCACAATCCATGCTTTGGCAATGCTCCTTAATCATTCGCACAGCCGCAAGGGCTTCTTTGTTTGCCTCGTTCATTCCTCGTCCTCCAAATGCTCAATCATCCGATTCAAATATTCACGGGCCTTCTTGAGGTCCTCAACACCATTCTTTTTTGGGTATCGATATAAATATTTGAAAACATTGCCTTCACAGAAAGCTAGAAACGAATCAGGTTGATTGCTGATAAACCGCTCGATAAAACCCAGCGACTCACCACACTCCCGCCATGAATAATGTGACGGCCCGTGGATAACATCAGATACTTCCTTATCGGCCCTGGTGAAGAACTGGGGGTTCCAGTTCCTATCCGGAAACCCTTTAATGAAAGCGGCGCAGCAGGTGGAAATTCCACATTCCTCGCAATCATCCTTGCCCACGCAATATCCATGGATCGTGGCGAACGCTTTTTCGGCATCTTCTCGGTTAATCTCATTCATCATTGCCAACCTCCTCCCAGTCTTTCCCCAGGAAGTCCGTGGCAATGAGTTCCCACCCGATAAGGGATGTTGTCCCATAGGCTATATATTCATTCCGTTCGAGCCAAATCTGGCAGTTCTTTGGCCACGCCTTGCGGCGGACCACCTTCCCCATCCTCATGGCTTCAATCGCTTCGATAAAATTCATTCGTTATCCCTCCGTTCAACCATTTTCAACCGTTTTCAACCGTCTTCAACCATCATTTTTCAAAATGGTTGAAGCGGAAACCCGCATCAGTACTTGCTCTAAGGCACTTTTCAACCATTTCAACCGTTTTTTTCTCTTAGAGGGGGGGTATATATAAATAAAAAAATATTTTCTTTTATTTTTTTACTTCCCACGTGAGGTATATATTTATGATTGAAATGATTGAAATGATTGAAATAGTAAAAATATATAGGTTTTATGCGGGTTTCAGCCTTCGAATTTTTCAACCATGCTTCAACCATTTCAACCATTTTCCATTTTTTTGACGAATCTAACCGTCGTTGCCCTAAGTCCGCCAATACTATCCGAGAAGAAATACCTTCCCTGGTTATTCTTTTCAATCCTTCCTTGCTCAGCCCACTTCCGCTTGACGGCGGTGAAGCTAAATCCCATGGACTCCATTTCTCTTTCGAGGACGGACTTAATGACGGCAACGAAGCCCGCCCCTGTTTTTCCATAGATGTCGCCAGAATGGGTTTCGTCGGCGCTGTTGGCAAAAGCGTTTGCGTGTTCCCCTATCCAGTCCATGACGACGGAATACGCCCGCTCTGCTACATCTATCTCTTTCTTGCTTTTCACGAGGGGCTTGACCTCATCGATACTAAGCGGGGCAAGGTCTGGCATGAACCGCCATTGTAGGATGGCATCAGCAGTTAGCATGAGCGCCATAGCCATAGCCTGCTTCTCCGTCGTGTCAAGCTTCAACAGCTCCTTAAAGAAGCCGTTGTACACCTGCCGCACATTGATGTCTTGAAGCGCCTTGATATAGGCAGGTCCTAGGGTTCCGTACTGCTGTCTAACTGCTGCAACGACGGCATTGCCATCCGCCACGACTGGCGTCATACATTCAATCTCGATGACACGGTTCTTTACGCCGCCACCTGAGCGGCTCATGGTACAAGGCTCTTCACCCGTGAAGATGAAGGCGTTTGCCCACGTCTTGAGGGACTGCATGGCGTCCCCGCTCTTCATACGGCTGCGATCAATACCTTCCGTCACCCGCATGATTAATTGATCATACGTCACGCCCTGTGTCTTGATGGTCTGCAGTTCGTCGCCGAAGAATGGGAAACTGTGCAGTACCCAAGCCATGGCCATAATGGCGTTGTCAGTAGTGTTAAGCGTCCGTACTAGATGACCTGGAGCGGGGTTCCCCCAGACGCTTGCGGCTACCATCATGCCGACGGTCTTCCCTGCCCCCGTCCCGCCCCAGAGGTGAAGGGCGAATGGCAAGGCCCCCACCTTCTCGATGAGAGGGGAAGCAAGGGAGGCGGCCACGGTCAACCTAAGATAGAGGTTGTCCATTAAAGGGCGGACCGTCTTCACCCAATCTTCAAGCGTTCCACGCTCCTTGATAGCATCGACGGTTCTTTTGAAGTCTTGCTCCGTGTCAAGTTTCAGGTCTCCGCTGTACGGGACAAAGTCCTCACCGTTCCATCCTAAGTGACTCGTTGACTCCGTTAGTGGCAATGCGCCTGGATTGAGGTTTAGGCACGTTGCAAGGTATTTAACAAGTTCCTTATTCGTGTCGCTTGATACGGCAAGGCCGTAGTCCGCCAGCTCAATGATCCGGTTTGCGTTCGAAATCGTACTCCGTGCGGTGAGGACGGACCGCCACGCCCCGCCCGTCTTGAAGGCGAGGCGTATTTTTTGGGTTCGTTCTTCCACATTCTGGAGGACCTCAACGGGCAGGACCGGCTGCGCCGACGCAAACGCCGTTTTAGGGTCCCCCTGCGTGGTGTATGTCAGCCTACGAACGCCATTGTCGTCGGCCACATATTCCCCACAATTGAGCGTCAGGGGCGCATCCGTGAACCTCGTCAGGTTCTCACTTGACGCATTGCGCTGCGCAAGGACCTGCGCCCGCTTTTTTAGGCAGCGTTTGAACTCGGTCGTACATTTGAGTTCCTTTGCCCTGATGGTGGCAAGGCTTTCGGCCCTCACCCTGTCTTCCGACTTGATGATGGAGTCAAGGACCTCGTCACTGATGATGCTGTAAGAGTCAAGGCCATCGGCCCATTCCCTTGTGAACACCTCGGCGGGTTTTGGAATTGGAAGCGGCTTATAATTCCTGATGGCATCAGGGTTCCCACCCGCCTCGAAATAATCCGCTACGTCGCCTTTAGGTGGACACTCAGGCCAGATACTAGGGAGGGGTAATAAAACCGCTCCTAGGGCTTCCCACGCCTTACCATAGTCATTTCCTGGCTTGTCGTTGTCAGGGATCATCACCTTGTTGGGGAACTTCTCAAGGGCCTTGCGGTCCATGTCGGACAGTTTCAGGTCTTTTTGCGCCCCCGTGTTGGTGGATGTGGCAAGGAACCCTTGGGCCGCCATGGCATCGGCACATTTTTCGCCTTCCACAATGTAAAGCGTTTCAGCAACATTGGCCTTTGCAAGGTCGTCCAATCGGTAAAGGTTGTTACAGCCGTCAGGTTTGCGGTTCACCGTCTGGCCTGTGCCGTCAGTGTAATGGAAGTAAAATTCCTTGTGACCATCATCGTACTTCTTGCGGTCCTTGCAGTAGGCAAGGGATCCATCTGGGTTCCGATACTCGTAGGTGATAAATTCGACAAGCGTACGGTTTTTCTTGGGAATGGGGATGGGAACAGGTTCGGACCTGCTCCCAATGCTCCCACCGACGGCCCGTAAGATAGCGGGAAGCCTTGACTTGCAGTGCTGGCAGAAGGCCAGAAGCGTGCCTCCGTCGTCCTTGATGTAAAGGTGTTCAGCCTTGCCGCACACTGGACAGTTCGCAATATACTGGTTCCCCTTGCGCCTAACCCCTGAAAGCTTTGATAAAAATTCTTCCAGTTCCATGATTAGAATGGGCAATCAAACGGTTCCGTGACCGGCGCAGCGGGGGCCTGTTCTTGCTGTTTCGGGCGCTTGTTATCGGGAAGTTTCTTAAGTTCAGGAATCTTGAAGTCGCCACGGGCAAGGGCTTCCTTGTCAATCAGTCGATTGATATATTCGTTTTCATAGATTTTCCCGTTATAGGCGCTTTCTCTATACCCAATGACGGCCCCGAATTGAAGCCCAACAAATGCCCGTTCATCACCGTTCCATGTTTTGTAGTCGAATTTTCCGGGGTTGCACTTCGTCAGCACGGAAAGGAAGTGCTTAAAGTATTTCAGGTTTTCTTCCTTGTAGGAGCGCCAATCATAGGGGCAATGGCGTCCGGAAGCAAGGGAAGACGCACGGTAGATTTCTTGATAATCACCGGCATCAATATCCCATTCAATGCGGACCTGTTGCTTGTCGGGGATGTTCTCAACCGCAACAATCGTACAGAGGTAGCCGCCAGCGGGCGGTCGGTTAAAGCCTCCCGTTGCTTCCTCAATGTCGTCCCAGTTTCTGTTTTGAAGTTCATTGATCATGTTATTTCTCCTCCTTGAGTTTTGCGGCCACGCCGCTTAATTGACTTTCATTCTTTGCAAGGCTGTAATAATCCCGAACCGTGCTATCAACGGCCTTGAGGTCGTTGTCAATCTTGTCGGGGAACATCTCCATCGGCGACTTTGCGGGCGTCAGCCCGTTTGATTGCGTCGTGAACCAATGTTTTTTCCCGTCTGTTTCGCAGAGCAGGACGATTGTGAAGAGTCCTTCGAGTGTCAGTTGGTTGTCAAGCATCTTTCCTTGCGTTTTGGCCTTGATAAATCCTTGGTCATCTTTGTCAATGTGATGCAGAAGATAGACAATGGTATCATCTGGAGTTTCGTTAACAATGAAATCAATAAGATTGCGGAAGTCTACAGCGCACTTGGTGAACTTTCCATACCCTGTTTCATTCACATGGTTGAACATGAAGAACGCCATTAAATACTGGCTGTCGTCAATGACGTAAGCCTTACGAGTGCCTTGTTTGATGACCTTGCGAATGACATCATAGTCACTCGTCTTGGCATAGGGGATCTTGGTCCTGAACGGAAGGGGCTTTCCTGCCACCTCAAATATGCCGACTGTATCTGGCTTAAAGTTCCGCAAGCTGGCAGTCTTACCTGACCCGCTTGCGCCTAAAATTAAAATTGGGATACCCATTACTTGTTCACCTCCACATAGAGCTTGGGCGGCTGCACTTCAACCTTGACGCCGTCAACGATTTCTCCAGTTTCAATCATGACGGCCTTGCCGTTGTTATTTTCGACAAGCTTCTTGAGTGCCGCCCAATCAACGGATTTCTTGACCTTCACGACGTTAGGAACGGAACTTTCAGCAAATTTCAGGAGTTTTTCCTCGTCCCTGATAAATTTGGGCGGCACGGCACGGAAACCACATTTTCCGTTTGGCAGCTTGAAGGATTTATGCTTACTTTTTTCAAGTTTGGCAGCCGCGTACGGCATGATCATGGACTCAAGGGCCTCGTTGTCCTTGATTAACTTGTCCATTTCCTCGTTCCGCCAGTGAACCAGGCGCAAGGTTTGCTGTTCGTAAAGTTCTGAGATTTCGTCCATCTTGGCTTGATTTTCCTTGATTCTTTTTAAAGCCCAATCGGCCTTATTGTCGTCGTTGACTACGAATCCTTCTTTCTGGTGCTCGTTGCCGTCCATTCCATACAAAGCTTCTTCCATCTCGGCGGCTAAAATATCATTCATGGTTAATCCTCCTTCATGTTTTGTGGTATACTAAGTGTGATTTCTTTCTTAACTTGCCCTGTCAGCATTGCCCTGCTGATGGGGTTTTTTCATGCGTCTTAAAAATTCCCATGATGGATGCTTTAAAGGCGTGTGAGTCCCTTTCGTCAAATCTTTGGAGGATGGTATCGACCAGACTCATTACCGCAACTGCAATGTCAATGGCCTCGTTTGCGTTCACCCAGTTTACTGCCATCCTTTTTTTCATATTAACCATCGCACCAACAAAGCAGATTTCAGGATTATCCTTTACTTTATTTTTAAACGCCCAGAGTGCTTCCTGCACATCTTGCCATTCCTTATCAGTCATTTCCTTCGTCCTCCTCGTCAAAAATCTCTTTCCTGATGGCTTCTTTCAGTTTGGCCTTGTCGATGGAATCCATCTTTTCCATGACACCACGAATGAGTTGTGGCAAGGCAGTCCTTGTTTCGCTGGCGCCGCCAGCGCCAAATATAGCTATTTTCGCTTGGTTGCAATCTAGGAACACCCCTAGAAGGCAAATGCCGTCTTCTTGCTTAATGAAGTCACTAGCCTTGAACAGGATTTTTTGTAAGATAGTTGATTTACTCATCGTTTTTACTTTTCTCCTTCCAAAAATCACAAATGATGCTTCGCTCTACCTTGCCATGCTGGCAGGCTTATTTTTGGCCTTTTCAAGATTCAATTTTCATTCCTCCTCGTCCGCGTACCATTCTTCTGCAGGGATGCAGATCTCACAAATGTCCCCTCTAGAAAAGGGGCAGTCCGGACATCGCGTCTTACGGCAGTACTTCCTCAGATTTTCGGCAGCCGCTAGGGCCTCTCTGTCAGTGATTTTCATTAAAGCTACCTCATTTTTCTAAAATCTTGAGTAAAATCTCTTAAAATTTCACTATTTTTTCGGATCAGCGCCCTAATTTCTTAACTCTGACCCTAATCCTTTGCCCAGGATGCAGTGCTCCTGGCTCTTTGATTCCGTTGTCATCGCGGACCCGCTGGATAATGTCTTGGATGTCCTCATAGCCGCTGTATCGCTCGCACAGGGACCATAGGCTGTCACCTGTATAAACGACGTGCTCAAAAGTGAGATAGTCAGTAGGTTCAACCCTCGTACGTTCCTTCCATGCGGTCCCGAGGACAATCAGGCCCGCCCCTATAACAGCCGCTATCAAGGTGACCTTATTTTTCAGCGTCATCTCCTACACCTCCTTATATCTGTGCTAATAAAAAATTCTTCAAAAGCATTGACACGGACGTAAATCTTGCCCGAATGAATCACCATATCATTGCGATATTGGGGCAAGGCCCGCATCTTATTGATTAGGCGACGGCAATTCACTATACCTATGTCATAAGCTTCGCAAAGGGTTTTGGCGGTGGCAAAACGCTGCATAAGCCTTGTACAGGCGACTTGCTCCATTTACCTTGCCTCCTTTCTTTCGTTCGCTTTCGAACTTTTAGTGGCAAAAAAATATTCTCCAATTTCGTTAGGAGCTATACCAAGTGCGCTAGCGAACAGTAAAATCTGACTTTGAGTAAACTCTCTGATTCCTGTTAGGCGTAGGCTCAGACTGGTACGGTTCATATGGATTGCTTTGGCAAAGGCTGTTTCAGTACCAAAACGCTCCTTGATTCGTCCCCTGAGCTTGGTGTAATCATATGCCATATCTATCACCTCCTTCTGTTCGTTTCCGAACACGAACATATCATAGCATAGTTTTTACGCATATGCAACATTTTTTCGCTAGAGAATATTTTTTTGCGTTAGCGAAACAATCATGGTATAATGATGTTGTCTTAAAGGAGGGGATACCATGGAAGATTTTGCACAAAGATTGTGTAGGATAATGAATGAAAAACAAATTACAGCATCCGACTTATCAGAGAAAACAGGCATTGGCCGTAGCACGATAACCAGATATATGCTAGGTTATTTTGTCCCTAAGCAACGCCGCACGGACCTCATTGCCAAGGCATTGGGCGTTTCTCCTACTTACTTGATGTTCGGTGACGAGCTTGACGATTATTATAGTGATATAGATACGGCACGCCTTGCCCAGGAACTCAAAGAAAACCCAAGATACAGGGCGCTTCTCGACGCTTCCCGCACCCTTACCCCTAAAGCCATCACAGAAGTCATGGAGTTCATCAAATTCCAGAAGATGAAGGAGCGTGGCGAGAATGACTAGATTCATCCTTCATCCCCTCCCCCTCTCCGTCAAAGGATTCGTATCGGAAGATGAATGTGGGGACAGCGTGATAATCCTTAATTCCAAGCTGTCATACGAACAGAACTTAATCACAGCCCTTCACGAACAAGGTCATATCGATCACCACGACCTTGACAGTATCGACACGGTGGGGCGCATCGAAAGCCTTGCACATAGGAGGTGAGCCATGAGATATTCATTATGGGATTTGTTGTTTGAATGTAGGGATATGATTCGTCTTTTTAGTACGTTTTTGGCTACATTTGGATTTTTAGGCTATTACTTGCGAGGCGGCAAATCGGACTTCATTGGTGGCGTTATTTTCACACTTATTGCTGCCGCAAGGGATATGAAGGCGGGCTATTACTTTCCCGCCATCTTCATCAGTTGCATGGCCTATTTTCTGCTGGGGTCGAAGCTGTTTTCCTACTATGCTTCATGGATAGGTGGTATTGCATGGCTGTATTTCGGCTACCTCAACTTGCGCAGGTGGCCATAAGGAGGTGGTTCCATGTGGATTGAGAAGGTGAAGGATGGTTATCGTTTCAGGGAAACCTATGTGGACACCCTGACGGGGAAGCGGCGCAAGGTTGCCGTTACCATGAAAAGCAAAACAAAAGCCGCCCAGAAAGCTGCCTACGAGCTTCTACAGGAACGAATCAATGCTACCATGGCAAATCCATCACGCACTCTTCTCTCGACGCTCATAGGCGATTTTCTGGCGTCTAAGGAAGGGTTTGTGAAGGCTCCGACCATGCGGAACTACCACACGACAATCAAGAAGATTTACACATTCCTTCCCCCGCACACGATCGTGGCAAACCTCCATCCAGGGAATATACAGTCCATGCTTAACGAAGTAGCACGGACAATATCCAAGGGCTATGCAAGCAAGATAAGGGTTCTCCTTCATCAAGCGTGGGCAATCGGCTACATGAATGGCAAGGTGGCAAGCATGGATACCATTGACCGTACGACGGTCCCAAAGGTCCAGAAGACCGTGCAGGAAGTCAAGGAACATGGCGAAAAATTCCTTACAGGCATGGAACTGAAAGAGGTCCTTGCCCTCATCCGCAAGGAGTCGCCCATTATGGCCGACGTGTTCGAGTTCCAGGCACGGACGGGGCTTAGGTTCGGGGAACTGGCGGCGCTTCGTGAGGAGGATTTTGACGGCAAGGCCGTGGAAGTGAACGGCACTTACGTCTGGACGGAAAGAAAGAGAGGTACGCCCAAGAACGCCTATAGCGTTCGGATCGTACCCCTTGACGATAAATCCGTAGATATTGTTGAGCGGTTCATTATCCACAACAAGCAGCAACGGGCGTGGTTCAACCGCAAGGATAGTGAACATTATATATTTACGACGGGCAAAGGTGGACCCATTGATATAGCGTTCGCAAATAAAATCCTCCGCAGCATTCATTACCATAAGCGCCTTTCAACCCACATCTTCAGGCACACCCATGTAAGTCTCCTGGCTGAAAGTGGCGTATCACTCAAGGCTATCATGGCAAGGGTAGGACACAACGACCCTGCTACTACCATGGCCATCTATACGCACGTCACGGACAGCATGAAGGACGAAGCCGTGAAGGCAATGAATGGCATGAAATAATGTTTAAAGTGTGATATACTATGAAAAGGAAAGTTCCCCCTTCTTTCCCCTTTCATGGTCTGGTATCGTTGCTAAGCGAGTCGCACGGTAATTTTCAGCCACTAATCCCACCCTATCCGCCATTATTATAAGTCACATCAACCCCCACCATGGGTCACGCCATGGTGGGGGTTTCTTATTGGGTAAAAAAGTCCAGAAGCCTGCCTCCTGCTGATTCAAAATACCATCCATGCCAGTTGTCCCTATTCCTCCTGATTTTTGTCACGCTCTTTAAAAACAGTAAATAAGGCTTTTGCACTGGCTGAAATATAGGCATCCTTACGAAGTACAAGTTCAAGCGTGGAAACAAGGCCCTTTTCCGCAATCACTCGACGCGTCAGATGGGGATAGCCGCGAAGGGCCTCCAAGGGTGTCACGCTGATTCCCAGTCCATAATCAGCCATCATAAGGCAAGTACGAAGGTCGTCTGCAACACCAACAATTTGCGGCTGCCTTCCAGCGTGAGAAAAAAGATCACGGATCCTTGCTTCCCAGCGTTTATAAAGGATCAGAGGACACGCTGCAAGGTCTTTCATGATGAGCTTCCTATGCGAAGGAATCTCACTGAAAAACGCTCGTTTGCCGGAAGCCATCATCGGATCCTGGCGAAGGGGAAGACGCTCAACATGCTTAAAAGTTTCCGGAGTCCGAACAAAAGCAGCTTCCAGCTCATTTCGAGCCAGTTTTTCTTCCAGTTCAAGCGTATTGCCTTCTACGATTCGCAGCCGGACAAGGGGATATTGCCTGTGAAAAGCATCAAGCCCTTCATAGACTTCCTTCACGTGGGCGGAAGAGATACAACCAAGATGCACGGTCCCAGTTCCGCCTCGGCCCATATCGCGGATTTCTTCCAAGGCTTGCCGTTCTATATCTGTCATTTCCAGTGCATACTGGTAGAACCGGCGTCCGGCCGGTGTCAGCGTGATCTGGCGCGCACCGCGTATAAACAACTCCGTTCCTACCTCTTCTTCCAGCAGCTTGATTTGGGTAGACAGGGGTGGCTGAGAAAGATTCAGTTTCCTGGCTGCTGCTGAAATCGTACCTTCTTCAACGACAGCGATGTAATAGCGCAGTTGATATATATTCATATCATATACCTCATTATAAAACAAATATTATTCATATAGTTAATTCTATGATACGCTATGGTGCAGAAAAAGAAAACCGCCAAAATCCCGTAAACGGTACCTAGATGCGCCTAAGGGGACGAAAGCAGCCTAAAGGAGGAAGCTAAAATGGATGGAATGAAAAAGTGTTGGAAGCTTTTCTGGGTATTTGCCCAAATCGGGATCACCACATTCGGCGGCGGTTATGCCATGCTGTCGATTCTGCAGCGGGAAGTGGTGGAAAAGCGCCACTGGGCAACGGAAGAGGAACTCATGGATGACTATGCCATTGGGCAGTGTACGCCCGGCGTCATCGCCATCAATACGGCTACCTTTATTGGCTACAAGCTGTACGGAATCACAGGCGGCATCATTGCTACACTGGGAGTTATCTTTCCTTCCCTTTTGATTATTACGTCCATTGCCGCCTTTCTTTTGAATTTTGCTGACCTTGCTATTGTAAAACATGCCTTTGACGGGATCCGCGCCTGCGTCACCGTCCTGATTTTTGATGCGGTCATCAAATTAGGGAAAAAAGCCCTCATTGACAAGACCAGCTGGCTGTTATTTTTCATCGTCCTTGTCTTATCTCTCTTGACAAGCATCCCAACTGTCATGCTGATTGTTCTTTCCGGCATAGCAGGCTGTCTCTTTTCCTCAAAGTCTGCCTCTATTAAGACTAGGAGCAAGGAACAAGATCCACAAGACCACGCTGAAAACTACGCAAAGGAGGACGAATCATGGAAACACTGATTCTTTACGGCCAACTATTTGGGCAATTTTTCAAAACCGGGTTATTTGCCGTTGGCGGCGGGCTCGCGACACTGCCTTTTCTTCAGGAGATGAGCCGTCTGACCCATTGGTTTACTACGACCGACATTGCCGATATGGTTGCCGTCTCTGAATCGACGCCGGGGCCCCTGGGCGTCAACATGGCGACCTATGTCGGCTTCAAAACGGCGGGATTTGCAGGCGGTGCCATCGCCACCTTAGGACTCATTGCCCCGTCCATCATCATCATCCTCATCATTGCACGGATGCTCCGTAGATTTCAATCCTCAGCCATCGTCAGCCAGATCTTTTCCGGCCTCCGCCCTGCGTCAGCGGCCCTCATCATGGCTGCAGGCCTGAGTGTCGCACAGATTGCCCTCTTCCAGGTAAATACCTGGAAAGTTACGGGAAACCTGGCCGACCTCTTTAAAGTTAAAATGATGATACTGACAGCCTTCATCTGGTTTTGCTATCGCAAGTGGCAGCTCCATCCCATCATCTACATTGCCTTTTCTGCTGCCGTCGGCATCCTTTTGGAACACTAAAAAATGGCCCCGAACCTAGCGGATTCGAGGCCATTTTGCACTTTTAGAAAGATCATCTGTTCGGAGCTAAATAAAGCCCTGCAACTAGCTTCCAGCTAGAGACGCGCCTTAAGGAAATGCCGAACTTTAAGAAGCGCCTCGTTTCAAAGGCCGCCTTACGTCCGATCAAGGATCCTGCCATCGGTCGAAATCGTTACGACAGACCAAGGAATCATCTTGCCGCTATCCTGAAGGGCTTTGACGGCAGCATGTTCCAGACCGCCGCAGCAAGGGACTTCCATGCGGACCACGGTCACGCTCTTGATATCATTTGAAGCAAAAATCGCACCTAATTTTTCCGAATAGTCGACGGCATCAAGTTTCGGGCAGCCCACGATGGTAATATGACCTTTGATGAATTCTTCGTGGAAATTTGCATAAGCATAGGCTGAACAGTCAGCCGCAATGAGGAGCTTTGCCCCATCAAAGAACGGAGCCTGGATAGGAACGAGTTTGATCTGCACAGGCCACTGGCGCAGCTGGCTTACAGGAGCTTCTGCCGGTGCAGCAGGCGTGGCCGTTTCTGCGGCATGGTTCATTATCTTCATACGGGACCCAGGGCAGCCGCCTTGAGGCGCCATCATGCGTACGCGGGAACCGGGGCAGCCACCTTGAGGCGGTACAGGTTTTCCTTCAGCCCGCATCTTTGCTTCAACAGCTTCCCGGTCATAAGGCAGAGCTTCCCGTTCTTCAAAAGTAATGGCATCGGTCGGGCAGTGCGGCAGACAGTCGCCAAGGCCATCACAATAATCATCGCGCAAGAGCTTGGCTTTGCCATTGACCATGCCGATGGCACCTTCGTGGCAGGCTTTAGCGCAAAGGCCGCAGCCGTTGCATTTATTTTCGTCGATTTTGATGATTCTCCGTTTCATGAGTGTTTCCTCCCCTGTATGTAAAAGATTCATGGTTTCACTTGCTTTTTCGATGGTGTCATTATACGATAGGGGTACAATTAATTACGTTGTTTCAACAACAAAAGGGGAGAAACCATGGATTTTGCATTTTTAGCGAAAACACCCTTTTTCCGTACCTTACGTACGGAGGAAATCAAGTCGGCCCTCACCTGTTTGGGCGCAGTGACCCGCCATTTTGAAAAAGGCAGCTACATTCACCGTGCCGGTGACAAGGTCCACACAGTCAGTCTTATCCTCAAAGGCTGCGTCAACATCGCCTACGATGACATCTGGGGAAACCGGACCATCTTGGGACAGGCCCACAGCGGGGAAATATTTGCCGAAGCCTATGCCTGCATGGATGACGAGCCGCTCCTTATCAGCGTGGAAGTAGCAGAAGATACGGAAGTCCTTATGATGGATATGCACAAGATACTGACCATCTGTCCCTCAAACTGCAGTCATCATCATAAGCTTGTAGAAAACCTCCTGACCATCTTGGCCCGCAAAAACTTGGGCCTATCCCGGCGTATGGTCTATACGGCATCAAAATCGATCCGCGGCCGTGTCCTGTCCTATCTGTCCTTTCTCGCTGACAAACAAGGAAAAAAGCAGGTTTCCATCCCCTTTGACCGTCAGGAAATGGCGGATTACCTCGGCGTCGACCGTTCTGCTCTCTCAGCGGAACTGAGCCGCATGCAAAAAGACGGACTTATTGCCTACAAAAAGAACCATTTCACCCTTTTCACCGATGAACTTTGAAGTAAAAAGCCGTTACGAACACAGGATTCGTAACGGCCTTTTTTATTTTTTAATCGGTTCTACACTGACAACCACAATTTCCGGCGGTACGCCAAGACGCATGGGAATAACGGACAGGCCATGGCCTGTCGATACAGTCGCCAGCATATTCCCAAAGGCCTGAGTGCCATGGTCCAGCGCAAAAAGTCGCTGTGTAATGAGGTTTAAAGGAATGAATTGTCCTCCATGAGTATGGCCGGCAAAATAAAGGTCATACTCCTTTTGTGATGCTTCCAAAACATGGTATGGTTCATGTTCCGCAAAGATATGGAGGTCACTGCCTTGGGCTGCAGGCGCCTCATAGCCCTTTTTTCCAAAGCGCTCATCATCAAGGCCTGTGATCCAAACGGAACTGCTCACAGGAATGGACTCATTCACAATGAACCGAATGCCCATTCGTTCCAGATAAGTCCGTTCCTGCTCTCCCGTACCTGCCATGAGATCATGATTGCCCATGACGGAATATAGGCCCATAGGAGCGCGGAGGCTGCGCAAGGCATCCATACTGCCCTCGCGCATGACAAAGGAAAGACTGCGGTCCACAAGGTCACCGCCAAAAATCACAAGATCGGGGTCTTCCGCATTAATGCGGCTCACGAGCTTTTGCCCATACCGGCGGCCCCAAAGAGTTCCAAAATGCAGGTCCGAAGCAAAGACGATACGCATGGACCGCGTCAAAGGTTTATACGTGCGAAGGGTGATCCGCCGCACATGGGGATGAAGGGCCTGGTAAACGCCAAGACCGGTCCCCAAAAAAGCGATGAAAAAAATTGTGATGGCCGCATTGGGTGCAAGGTTCGAAGACTGGGAAAACCGGCCAAGGAGCCAACAAACACCATAAAAGATAGATAAGAGCACAGAATAAAAGATAAAACCCATCCACACTCCGCCACTCCAACTAAAATAACGAATCAGCGTAACAGGAAGCGATTCCGTAAAAATATTACCAATGGCAAAAATCAAGGGCATGAGTAAAAAGGGCAGGAGCGTCCAAGCAGAGTGAAGCAGGGAAAATCCCGTTCGGTACATCCCCCAGGAAAAGGTCGATCCTACAAGACCCAAAGCCGTCACAATAAGAAAAAACATATTGATACTCACTTCCATCACCCCTTACAAAGGAGCCGCGGTCATCCTTAAAGCAGCATCTTGCCCAACCAAAAAGCGGCACCGGCAGCAAACATACCAAGCATGTTCTGCAGGAAAATATAAAGGAATCCCGTAATATGCTCCCCATGCAGGAAAAAATGCATTCCTTCTTTGATAAATGAAGAAAAGGCTGTAAAACCTCCAATGAATCCCCAATAAAAGAGGTTGATCCAACGAGGATGCGGCAGTTTAACGTATAATACAGCCACAAAAAAGCCAACCAAAATGCAGCCAAGCGTATTGACAGCAATCATGTGCCAGGGAAAATCCGTCCCCCCCACACCCTTGAGGCTTCCGGCAACAAGATAACGCCCCACGGAGCCCAAGGCGCCTCCAAGCGCCACATAAAGCAGCATGTGCAAATCTTCTGTAATTGTCATGATTCCCCCCTCAATTCAATAAAGCAACATTCCCAGTCCCGAGCAAACACCCGCTACAAGAATAATCATTTTTTTATTTTCTTACGCTATTTTTGTATACTTTTTACCGTTGAAAAAAGGCGCTTGCTAAAGAAGCGTCTCTCTATCCTGAATAGCTACTCTTATGGTAGATGATGAAGATATTATCTGTCAATCATTAATTTTGCAAGATGATTCATTTTTTCAAAATATCGTTTTTTTGAGGTAAATTTAGCTTTACAATTTTTGTACAAAGAGAAAATAGGGAAAAGTTGCCTTCCCTCTTCTTCCCCGCTATAATGATTGGTATGAAAAGAGATAAACGCACAACCACACCTAACGAACATATTGAAATCACCATAACGGGGCTGGGCAGTTCCGGCGAAGGGGTCGGTAAAGTGAAAGGATTTACCTATTTTATCCCCGGAGCCCTTCCTGGTGAACGAGTAACGGCCGCAGTCACAGCCAAAAAGAAAAACTACGGCCTGGGACGCTTGGAAAAGATCCTGGTCCCCAGTCCGGACCGAATCACACCGCCCTGCCCTGTCTATGAAGCCTGCGGCGGCTGCCAGATCCAGCATCTAGCCTATGAGGCGCAACTTGTTCAAAAGCGTCAGACCGTCATCGATGCCTTGGAACGCATTGGTCATTTTTCGGGCATCAACGTGAATCCCACTTTGGGAGCCGATGATCCGTGGCATTACCGCAACAAGATGCAGGTCCCTGTGGCAGAAGGGAAAAAGCACAGCCTGTCTATTGGCTGCTTTGCCCAGGGCACGCACCACGTCATCGACGTAAAACGCTGCCTCATCCAGCATGATGCAAATAACGAACTTACGGCCGTCGTCCGTGCCTGGATGGAACGCTACCATATCCCCGCTTTAAAAGAAGACGCCCGCACGGGCATCGTGCGCCATATCATGGGCCGCGTCGGCGTCCAGACCGGAGAGGTCATGGCTGTCCTTGTCACCAATACGGACCGTGTACCCCATCTCAAGGAACTGACCCATATGCTGAAAGAAGCCATCCCCGGCTTTGTTACCTTGGTACAGAACGTTAATACCCGCCACACAAACGTCATTATGGGTCCTCACAACAAGGTAATCTATGGGCCCGGTGTCATCCATGACCGCTTGGGCGACCTGACCTTTGTCATTTCCCCCCATTCCTTCTTCCAAGTCAATACGCTGCAGGCGCAGCGCCTTTATGAAACTGCCCTTTCCTATGCCGCCTTGGAAGGAAAGGAAAACGTTATCGACCTTTACTGCGGCACAGGGACGATTACCCTTTTTCTCGCCCAAAAGGCACGGCACGCCTTGGGAATCGAGATTGTCTCACCAGCGATTGCTGACGCCAGAAAAAATGCCCGGGACAATCACATCAAAAACAGTGAATTCATCTGTGCTGATGCGGCTAAAGAGCTGCCCCTTCTTGTGAGGGACGGAATCCGCCCCGACGTCGTTGTCCTTGATCCGCCAAGAGCCGGCTGTGAGCGGCCCGTTCTTGACGCCATCCTTGCCGTGCGTCCCAAACGCGTCGTCTACGTTTCCTGCGGACCGGCCTCTCTTGCCCGTGACGCCGCCATCCTTTGTGAAGGCGGCTATAAGATTCGTCAAGTCCAGCCCGTTGATATGTTCCCCCATACGAGCCATGTCGAGTCAGTGGTATTGATGTCAAGGAAAGAACAATAGATGCCAGAAAGTGGCTTAAATATGGGCTTTTAGAGATTCATGTTTTGGATAAGTTCCCTCTGGAATTTATCCAAAATTGCTTTATCAGGACTTATCTAGGATTTACTAAAAATGAATCGATATTTTTAAGGAGAATGATAGTGAAACATCAGTGCAAAATAACGTTTTTGGAAACTAAGGTATTTCCGGATTTGCAGGAAAAATATCTTGCTGATCCGAAGTCTGGACCATGTCCGTGTTTTAAAGTTGGAGATGAGTTTATTTTGGATAGGACATCCCAAAAAGATGACTTCTATCATCTGATGAATGGTCAGTTTTGCGGTGAAGCGTGGGATGCAGTTAGTCGCTATGTATATACTGCGCTGCAGGGAGGATCCATCATGCACGGCTGGACAAATGACGAACGCATGATGATTGCTTGCTGCAATGATGGAACTAGACCAGTTATCTTCAAGATTGAGCGTATAGATATTCCTGAAAACAGGGATGAAGAAGAATGGCTATCTAAGCAGAACTTCAAAAATACTGCAGATAATGCATATACGGGATAAATCAAAATTTCATTTTATAGAATCGTTACCAATAAAAAATTGTCCTTAAAATACTTCGTGGATATGTTTCCAACAACTAGGACTTTAGACAAAAAACGGTGGATATGTTCCCGACAACGTTCAACGACTAAAAAAAGCGATATGACGTTCTTGCTATCCTCTCATGCCATGTCGAGACAGTCGTTCTCATGACGCGGGCGCAGTAAGGAAGCCTCGCAAAGATGCTGTGATGCTATCTTGCGGAAAAGGCACCTATCTCAAACGAAAAACAGAGAGTCACCATCCAAATCCGTCTTGTGATTTGGATGGTGACCTCTTTATTTAATGAGTCCCATGTAGAAAAAAGCGTTTTCTACATGGCTCATTTCTTTGGCTTGTACGCTTGTTAAGAAAATTTGTCCCTTACAAAAACGATAAGAGCCAGCCTTAGAACTGTATTTCCTTCAGGAACTCGTCTTGTTTTTCAAAAATATCTTTCAAGGCAGCATCGCGCTTTTTGCATACCTCGTCTTCAGATAGAGTTTCTTCAACATGAGCCCTTACAGCCCGAAGAATCGTCCTCCCCTCCCATTTATCGAAAGATGTTTCCGTATTGGAAGATCGGATTGCCTTCCCATAAAAAATAGAGTCATATCAATCTGATAGGGTTCTATTTTTAAATGGATGACACGACGCCCTAGCGGAACGGACCCGTTTTGAAGAAATCGAGTTCCAAGGCAAAGTGCGTAAAGGCGTAGCGAGAACTTAGAGACCCAATGAGTTTAAATTCTTTCCCATCAGTCCAAATTGGAAACGGACGCCATGGGCGCATTACTGGCAAGGACGAGTCCCACCACCTTTTCCGCCCCGCCTTCTTTGAGGAGGCGGGCCGCTTCTTCAAGGGATGCGCCCGTCGTTGCAATATCATCGATGACGATGACCGTCCCATCAAGCTTCACCGGATGGAAGGCAAAGGAACCTGCTATATTTTCCCGCCGTTCCGCACGGCTGAGCCCATACTGCGGTTTTGTGGCCTTCTGCCGCCAAAGGGCCTGCGTCAGGATTATCGCATGTTTTTTCAGGTAAGGTCCAAAAATAGCGGGCGGGATTTCATAACCCCGCGTCTTTCGGCGTTTGGGGTCTGTCGGAAGGGCTACGACAAAAGGATTTCCTGTAAATAAAGGCTCAAGATCCGCCTCGTGGTGCAGGACTTCCTCCCCCATGCGGTCCAGATAGTCCCGGCGCTTTTCATATTTGAGACCATGAAGGGCCCGTTTGACGCCCCCTTCATAGCGATAGAGACGGTAAACAGCGTCAAGGTGAGGCACCGTTTCTTTTTTAAGTTCCAAATAGCCTGGTGCATAGGTGCTGCGGCGGCAGGCCTCACATAAAAGGCCCGGGCCTTCTACTTCTTCATGGCAGGCAGGACAGTAATGGGGATAAAAAATAGCGAGAATGAGTTCTTTCAGTACTTGCCACATAGTCATCCTTTCAAAAAAGAGCGGGGGCAAAACATGCCCCCGCCCATGAAAAAGTGCCGCCCGAAGGCAGCACGCTTTTCTTTTTAGTAACCAATAAAGACGTCGGTCTTGATATTTTCCTTCTTGATGCCAAGGCCTTCAAGACGTTCCGTAAAGGCATTGTTCATCCCCGGGGACCCAGCGATGAGGTATTCGGCATCATTTTGTACGTCTTTGGCATAAGTGTCCGTATCCTTCATAAAGATTTCCCGGTCCGAAATGAGCCGCACTTCCACACCCGGAACCGTTTCAAGGTCTTTCCAGAAGTCCTTATAGCAAAATTCGCCGCGATCATCGGAATAAAGAACTGTAATGGCATGGCCTTCTACAGGGTGATCCTTGTAGGCCCGCAAGAGAGCACGGATGGGCGTAATGCCAATACCGCCGGCAACGATGAGGGTCTTCTTGAAGCCTTCCGCATCCAGGGCGAAGGTCCCCAAGGGGCGCGCGACACCAATCTTATCACCAGGTTTGATTTTACGGAGCAGGGCTTCCTTGAAACTTGTGTGCTTGTCGGCAATACGGGTCGTAAACATGAGATATCCGTCAGCCATGGTTGAGGCAATGGTAAAAACGCGTGTGTTGCGGTCCTCAGCATCAAGTTCAAAGCCGTTTATCTGCCAGGCAACATGCTGGCCAGCTTTCCACGTAAAGCCTTCGGGGATGGTCATGATAAAGCTGTAGGAATCACTGGTTTCTTGTACGATCTTGGTCAGGGTTGCTTCTAAAAATTCCATAGTACACCTCCACGTATTGAAAAACTGATATGATTTATTACAGGTTACTTACTTTATCTTATTCGCTGTAAAAGGCGGGATTCCTCTTTTTAATAATCATTTTCCATTATGAAATTTTTAAATTGATTTTTCCATGTCAATCAATACCAAGTTCCCCATGCAGCCGTTCGGCAAGAAGGGAATAGCGCTTGCGCGTCCGGTCGTTCGTGACGGCCATCTGCATCGCTTTCTTGCTGCCGGCAAGATAAACCTGTTTTTTGGCCCTTGTAATGGCCGTATAAAAAAGGTTCCGCTGAAGCATGATATAGTGTCCAGGCACTAGGGGCATGATGACAACAGCGTATTCACTGCCTTGGGCCTTATGGACACTCATCGCATAAGCAAGGCGCAAGTCATCCACTTCGCCGCCTTCATAGGTCACATTGCCCCCTTCGGGACGGTCCGGAAAGGATACAAAGACCGTCTTGCCGCGAATGAGGTCAATTTGTCCGATGTCCCCATTAAAAACGTTCTTTTCATAGTTGTTGCGGATCTGCATGACCTTGTCCCCTTCACGATAGACCGTGTTCCCCGCCTTATGTTCTGCTTTATCGGGACTTGGCGGATTGACGCGGGCCTGGAGCAGGCGATTCAGGTTTTCTACACCGCAGGGATTGCGGTGCATGGGAGAAAGGACCTGTACATTCTGCCAGGAAAGGGTTCTAACCATACGGGCATACGTATCAACGACGTAACGCACGGTCTCTTCTTCGTTCATGAACTGGCGGAACGTAAAATCCGTTTCTCCATCAACAAGTGGCATAAGGCCTTGGTTGATGCGGTGGGCATTTCGCACAATGGGGCTTAGTTGGGCCTGCCGAAAGACATTTTCGAGCCGTACGACAGGCATGGCGCCGCTGCGGATAATATCCTTGAGGACACTGCCCGGACCTACGGACGGCAGCTGGTCAACATCGCCAACAAGGACCAGGCGGCAGCCAATGGGCAGGGCCCGTAGGAGATGGTACATGAGGACAATATCCATCATGGACGCTTCATCGACGATAACGGCATCCGCTTCAAGGGGCGTATCCTCGTTGCGCCCCCACAAGGCCTCGTCGCCATTTGGCGTATATTCGAGCATGCGGTGAACCGTCAGGGCCGGCTCGCCGGCTGATTCAGCAAGGCGTTTGGCTGCCCGTCCTGTCGGTGCCGAAAGAAGGATCTTGCAGCCTGCTTCCTTAAGAACGGACAGGATGCCCTTGATGACGGTCGTTTTCCCTGTGCCCGGTCCGCCCGTAAGGACAAAGACGCCGTGATCAACGCTCGTCTTAATGGCTTCTATCTGTTCCGGTGCCAGCGTCAGGTTCTCATCTTTTTCCCACGCTTCGATGATCTTTTGGTAGTCCACCTGCCACAGTTGGTTCACACGGTCACGCAGGACCATGAGGCGTTTAGCAACGCCCACTTCGGCCTGGTAGAGATATTCTGCGTACACGCAGGTTTCCCCGCCCACTTCTTCCGTGCGCAGCCTATTTTCATCAATCAGATGCTGGAAAATCGTCCGCACGTCGACAGGGTCCACAGAAAGAAGGGACGCCGCGCTTTTTACAAGCCATTCATCAGGGACACAGGTATGCCCTTGAGTCCCGCTCTGCATGAGGGCAAACCGGATGCCTGCCTGGATGCGCTCCTCGCCGTCAAGGTCCACGCCTAGGCTGACGGCAAGCCGGTCCGCCGTTTTGAAACCGATTCCCTCTACATCTTCGGCAAGACAATAAGGATTATTGGCAATCCGCGTAAGCGCCGTTGACCCATACAGGGATTGGATACGGGGCGCATAGTTGCCGCTGATACCGTGACTTTCAAGGAAAAAGACCAGTTCCCGCGTATCCGTCATCTCACTGTAGGAACTGATGATATCCTCAGCCTTTTTCTTGCCAATACCGGGCACTTCCCGCAGTCGTTCAGGATGCTCATCAATGATGCGGAACGTATCCTCCCCAAAACAATCGACAATGCGCTGCGCCATGGCAGGCCCTACGCCCTTGATGGCGCCGCTGCCGAGCATTTTGACGATGGCGGCTTCTCCGGTAGGCTTGAGGGCTTCCCATGTGCGGCAATCAAATTGGCGGCCAAAACGAGGATGTTCAGTCCACGACCCAGTAAGGCGCACTTTTTCGCCGGCAAAAGGAGCTATGCCCTTATAGACAACAGACACTGCACCGAGATCCCGATTTTCTCCTCGAAAAACGCAAAATGTCCCCTGATCGGATTGAAAGACAATATTTTGGATGGTGACTTCAAGGGTCTGTTCTTCTGCCATGGTCGCTGCTCCTTTTTCGCATCGCTTCAACAATGATTCGCTCTATTATAGCATAGAATAGAGGATGATTGGGGAGTTAGCATAAGGTCAGAGACTTTCCATTACTTTATGGGCCGCTTTTTGATACCCTCTGCCCCAATGATCAAGGGCGTCAAGGATGGGCTTTAGGCTCATGCCAAGGTCTGTCAGAGCATATTCAACGCGAGGCGGTACTTCAGCATAGACGGTACGGGTCAATAGTCCGCAGGCTTCCATGTCCCGAAGGTTTGAGGTCAGAACCTTTTGGGATATATGGCCAACAGAATGACGCAATTCACCAAAACGCTTTTTGCCAGGCAGGAGATCACGCAAAATGAGGACTTTCCATTTATCTCCAATCAGCATAAGGGTGGTTTCCACTGGACAGGCAGGCAGTGATTCAATGAATTTCATAGCATTCCTCCGCAATAGTTTCTTTTAGGTACTTATAGCACTTCATTGTGCCTACTTCACAAAAGTTACTTCTATGAAGTATGATAAATCCATCGAAAGAAAAACACAAGCCCCTAAAGGGCTCCATCTTAAAGGAGGATCTCATCATGAAAATTGCCGTTGTTGCCGCTAATGGAAAAGCCGGTCAGCTGATTGTAAAGGAAGCCCTTGCCCAGGGCCTTGACGTAACGGCCATCGTTCGTCACACCAATCATTCCCTTGCCCAAAGGGTCATTGAAAAGGACCTCTTCGACCTCACACGGGACGATCTTGCCGGGTTCGATGCTGTCGTCGACGCCTTTGGTGCCTGGACGCCGGAAACACTGCCGCTTCATAGCTCATCCTTGAAGCATCTCTGCGATACCTTGAGTGGTACGAAGGTCCGTCTCCTTGTTGTAGGCGGTGCTGGAAGCCTTTACACGGATAAGACCCATACCCTGCAGCTTGTTGATACGCCGGACTTTCCAAGCGCCTTTAAGCCCCTTGCAACGGCCATGGGAAAAGCCCTCACCGAGCTGCGCAGCCGCTCCGACGTCAATTGGACCTACATCAGCCCGGCCGCGGATTTTCAGGCAGATGGAGGGCGCACAGGAAGCTACATACTTGCTGGCGAAGAACTGACGCTCAATAGCCGCGGCGAAAGTGTCATCAACTACGCTGACTTTGCCCTTGCCATGATTGATGAAATCGTCAAAGGCAGTCACATCAAGGAACGGATTTCTGTGGTTCGTAAGTAATGCTGCTGTCCTAGGCCAGGCATAAAAGTAAACTCATTTGAGGAAGAACGTGAACCCCTTGCTTTAATCTAAAGCAAGGGGTTCACGGCTTATTGTATGATACCTGTATCACGGTTGGGAATAGGGACTGTTGTGAATTGTGAGTTGTGGGTCTTGAGTTGTGTAACCGCTACCCAAGGTCGTTGACACTCTGATTTTTTAAAACCCTTCATTTTTGACAACCTTTTTTGACTATACCCAGCGTTGTTGACACCTTAACTGATTGAAATCGCTGGGAGAAAACTTTATAAAGAGGTTTCTCTAACGCAGGGAAAGCTAGAAAACATAAAAAGGAGACTGCGAAGAAATGAATGACTCATTGATGTGTACCCCAAAAACTGGACGCATATAAATTAGTTAAATGGCATTAGTGGA